>Ga0257106_1000033_pt1 | contig 74768 bp, 46 predicted proteins | sample LP_taG_3_FD_190177 | JGI IMG/M metagenome (GOLD analysis project Ga0257106, IMG submission 190177) | Marine microbial communities from Northeast Subartic Pacific Ocean, Canada - LP_J_2011_P26_10m | ecosystem: Environmental > Aquatic > Marine > Oceanic | place: Canada: Northeast Subartic Pacific...
GGTTTTTCGTTGCCACTTTTCACGCTCGCGAGTGAGTTTGGAGAGGGTTTCTTCCATGCGCTGGAGTTTGGCGTCTTTCAGACAGTTTATGCGGCGGAAGCGGTGGTGGAGGAGTTTCGGGTGATACGCGTCGTAGGCGGAGTTGGTCGCGGTGGTATTCAAGAGCGTCATCAATTCGTCTCCTTCGTTTTCGTCGAGATCGGTATTACTGTCGTCGTCGTTATCATCCTTCCTTTCTTCGTCGTCGTTTTTAGTAACACGCATGCCTCCGTCGTCGCGTGGTGCCGCTCTCTCCCTTTCACATCCACTCGCTCGATACACGTCTCTCCTCGCCCTTTCCAATCTGGCGCCGAGCGTAGACCGTAAATTCGCTCGCTCTTCCTCCGCTTGGTTTTTAATCTCCGCCATCGTACTCGCGTGTCTCGGAAAGTTCGAGTTCAACTCCTGGTTTTCAAATCGCGTGGTCATTTCCTTCATCGCCCGCTCGGCTACCGCCACGCGCTCTTCGTGCGTCTTTCTGACCTCCTCCGCTTCTTTCGCAAACGCCGAGAACGCCTTGCGCATGCTCTCCTCCAAATCCATCCGCATTTGTTTCTTACACTTCAACGCGGCGTCGTAAATCATCTCCGCCGTTTCTAAGTGTGCTTTTGCCATCGCCCGCGTCTGTTTCTCTGCCACATCCAACTCTCGATCCAACTTCTCCGTCTTCTCGTCCAACCGGTCAACGAGTCTCTCCTTGGCAATTTCCCTTCTGTCTTTCCTTTCCTCTCTCGTTTTGCGTCGCTCACAGCGCTGTATCGACCGCCATTGCTCGTGTAAGCCGAGCTCGTTCGTTCGAGACTGTTTTTGTTCTTTCGTCGTCGGCGGTAAATGTGGTGGTAATGGTGGCGTCTGGATCTCTCGCTCTTCTTCTTCTTCTTCTTCTTCTTCTTCTTCTTCCTCTTTAGGGGTGCTCGTTTCGCTAAACTCTTCCCGTGGTGATGTTTTTCCTTCGATTTCAGTTTCCTCCGTTTTTTCCTCCGTCAACTCCTCCTCGTTCGATCCTTCCTCCCTCTCGCTCATTCTCTCTCTAACTTTCGCTCGCTCTTCTTGTTCTTCTTCTTGTTCTTGTCGTCGTCGTGAGCAAGCGTATATTTTTTTTTAACGTGATCTCTACATGCGAAGACATTTCACATGCGTTGACCGACGAAAAAAGAAAGAGACATCATAAAAACTTCCGCGCGAAACGCGCGGACGGCAGGAAAGAAGAAGAAAACGAAGAACGCGACGATGGAACGCGACGACGACGTAATCGACGACGAGCCGCAAACGCCGTCCTCCGCGCTGTTCAACTTCAAAAAATCCGCCGCAGGAAGAGGCAGAACACCTACTCCGTTGGCACCTCCTCCAACGCTTTCCCCGATGTTCAAAGAGGAGAAACGACGCGTATTTTTTGCACCGTCGTCGTCGGAAGAAGAAGAAGAAGTTGACGACGATGCGTCGTTTTCGTCTGAATCGTCATCGCTCATACTCTCCTCCGCGCAAAAAACTATCGAACAACAACAGCGCAATCGCTTAAACATGTTGAGAGCGAGATTGCAAAACGCGCAAAGTAAAGCGGAGAAGCAACGAAAAGCGAGAGAACAAGTCGCGGTGATTTTACACGAAGACCAAAAAAAAATCAAACGCGCGAACGAACGCGCGATGGCAATGGAACGCGACGTGACTTTAATCACCGAGAAAAGAGAGAAGGAAGAAGAGACGATGGAGAAGGAAACCGGGCGGTTGGAAAAAGTACGCGCGATTGAACGAGAGGAGATGGGGAAGAGCGAGAGATTGCAGCGGGAGTTGGACGAGACGGCGAGGGCGAGACGCGAACGAGAAGCGGAGGTCGTAAAAGCGGAGGCGAGGTACGAACGGACGATGAGAGAGACCGCGCAAGGCGAAAGAGTGGTGTCGATGAATGAAAGAGTCATTTTTGAGAGAGAAGAGCGGGTCGAGAACATGATGGAGACGGAAAGAAAGTTGAGAGAGAAGACGGAGACGCTGGAGAAGAGGACGGCGCAGGCGAGAAAAGACACGGATGAGATAAAAGAGGAGAACGAAGTTCGAGCGACGGAGATTGAAAAGCAAAGGAAAGAAAATGCAAAGTTACGGGAAAGGTGGGGGCTAACGGTGAAGACGTGCGAGAAAACGGACGGAGAGGCGAGACGGTTGTTCGAGGAAACGTCGGCGGTTAAACGCGAAGAAGCGAAGGTGAGATTGGAGATTGGCGCAGAATTTAAGGAAATCGCGTTGGCGAAAAAGGACATCAAGGCATTCGACAGTGAGAAGGAGAAGCTCTTATTCGATATTAAGAAAAATGAAGACTTGCTTTCGGCGTGTAGCATAACCTCGGAGCAACACGCGAAAGATACCGACGAGGATAGAAAAGAGACGGACGGATTAGTCGCGACGGCGGCGACGCTTCGTTTGCGCGCCTCGGAGGTATCGCGTGAAATTGATCGAGTCAACGAAGAACGAGAAAAGCTTCGAGAAAAACAACACGCTTTGGAAGATGAAATAGTGTCCAAACTCTCCAACGAGATCGCGGCGAAAACCGAGCGCGCAAAATTTGACTCGAAAAGTATCGAGCGTTTAAAGAAGCAAACGAGAGACATCGAATCCGCAACTGTTCGTTACGAAAACTTGAAGGCGATGGCAGACGTGGATAAGTTCGACTTCGAGTCAGAAATGCTAGACACGGATCGCGAAATTGAGGAAATTGAGATTGAGATTCAAAATATGGCTTTGGAGACGGAAGCGAAAGAGGCTAAAATAAAGAACGGACGAAGAGAGTTGGAAAAGTTAGCGATGGAAAGGGACGCTTTGGACAAACGCGCGGAACGCATTAACGATCGCATATTAGCCGCAGAACGTGTGAAGGCGTCGTCTAATAACTTCACGAATGAATCGACTGGAGGACCATTGAACGCCACGCTGGCGAGCTTGAAGAAGGAACTCGCCGCGACGCGGAATAAAAGCAACCAGTCGCGTCAAAACTGGTTAAACGCGCAAAACGAACTCTTGACGCTCGCGGAAGGCCAAAAAAAATCCGCGTCGTTGTTACAAGAGTTGCTCTCCGACGAACGTCTCTACGAGGGTAAAAAGAACAGACACGAGCAAGATGCGAAAGTATACGAGCGAGACGCACTAGCTATAAATAGAGAAATCGATCGATTACGGAGGCAGCTTTCGATGTTGAACGAAGAAGTTTCACTTTCGGAACAAATATTGGCGTCTGCACCGGAAGAGTTCAAAGTCCTGAAAGAAACGCTTCAAACGACGCTCGATGATGCCAAAAGAGAACTTAAATCGGCGGAGAACAACTTAGCGTGCGAAGAGCGCGACGTAGAGAAAGAAAAAGCGAGAATCGATGCGCTTCGCGAGGAAGTATCGAAATGGAACCGCGAGCGCAAGATGGAGATTGAAACGCAAAACAAACTCGACCCGAACGTCGGTAACGTCGAGTTACTACGAGCGCGAGAAGAAGTGCACGCCTTAGAAAAACAGTTGGATAAAGCAAAGCGATCGAAAGAGACGATGGCGGCAAATTTGGAGACGAGGCTTAAGAAACGTGAGATTTTAGCGAGTTCGGCGAACGACCTCGTGTTTGTGGTTGATAACGCGGCGCGCGATACACTTCAAAGCAATGATGACGGAGAGACGGACAACGACATCAAGGCTGCAAGAAAGAACAAGTCAAATCGAAGATACGCGGACGAGTCATACGCCATCATCAACAGCGTAGATTTCGAGGACAAAGTTCTCTACGAAGACCCGAACGACGACGACGTCGCCTACGAAATTAAGCGCAAGCGTAACGAAGACATACATGCGAACAGGCGGCGAAAGCAAGAGAAAATCGCGCAACGTGAAATCCGAGAGGCTTTGAAAACAGCTGCCGTTTCGAACGAAAACGCCGAGTTGCTCGAGCGCAAAGCGAAAGAGTTGAAAGCATCGTGCGACGCGGCGAGAGCCAGTGCGAAGATGGCGATGCACGAAACGCAAAGATTGAAGATTGAAACTGGTGCTGCGCAGAGAAGAGCGGAAGCGCACGTGATTGATACGGCGAGAAGTCAACGTGCGAGAAAAATGTTGGAGGCAGCGGCGGATAAAATTCGCTACGAGGTAGTGGAAGAGAACGATGAGGATGAAAGCGAGAAGTATTTAGAGAATAATCGTTATCGCATATCGGAATACGATAACCAGTCGTTAACTGCTTCGGATAAGTTGCGAGAAGTCGAAAGCGAAAGAGAGCGACTGTCTCGTTTACTTCGACACGCATGGGAGCAAGATGATGAAGAAGAAGATGATGAAGAAGACGATGAAAAACGAAGCGACGACGATGAAGATGAAAAGTTGCGCCGCGCTATCAATCGCGCTCAGCATCTGTTAGAATCTCGACACCAAATATCGTTTGCCGCCTCCTACGTCCACGATGCCATTGACAAGCAGAAAGCAAAGTTAAAGGCGTAAAAAAAGGAGAAAATGTCATGCGTCTTCGCGCCGCGTTAATCTGCTTATTATTCTCAATGATACATTACCGCCTTTGTCTTTCTCTGGTACCTACTACTGCTACTGCTAGGTACCTACTACTGCTACTGCTATACCCACGCTTGCCTAAAATTCGTTAATTTGTTTGACGCCTGAATTGTGCGCTCTCAATATCTCTTTGTGTAAACTCTCCTCGTTCGCGACGACGACGGCTTTTCCTTGAGGCGAAAACACGCGCCTTGGATCAACGTCATCTCTCTCTTCGAAATCTCCTTCTGCCTTTTTTGGTTTTCTTTTCAACGAGAGTCTATTGCCAAACCCATCTGAAACAATCGCCCCAGCCTCTTCGCAGCACAAAACACCAGCCGCGTGGTCCCAAACGTTCATCGAAAACGTCCACGGTTTGTAGTGCACGAATGCATCGCACGCGTTTACTGCTATCGCGACGTATTTAATCAACGAACCGCTCCCATACGGAATTTCATCTAAATTCGACTTCGGTACTTTCCAACCGCAGTTCAGTGTCGTCGCTTTTCCGACGTCCGATTCCGACACCGCGACACGTATGTTACACAAATGGGACATCAAACAACATCGCTTCCATCTCGACGCCGGGGTAAATAGCTCCTTCGAGAAGCACCCTTTCCCCTTCACGGCACAAAGTAGTACACCACTACCTCTTTCCCATCTCGGCGCCGCCACGCACGCAGCCAAAACCTCTCCAGATTCCCCATCGTGATAAGACAAACCAATGCAATACTGCTCCGTAAACGCGTACGCTCTCGATCGTATCGTCGGTTTCGCCGCAAACGCCTTCGTCCCGTCGATTGGATCTAACACGAAGTAGTTCCTGCCAGGACCACACCTCTCCTTTTCGAGCAATGCCATCCTCCCGCGCGGAGTAAATTTCTCGACTAACTCCTTCACTCGATCAAACGACCGCTCGCCTTCCACCGGGCACCGCTCCTCGCCAACGACTTCACCATCAACCCCTAACACGTCATCCATCAACGTTTGAATCGCAAAATCAGCCGCGGTCACCGGCGTTCCGTCCTCTTTTTTCTCCACCATTCCTCGTAGACGTTCTTTTCCTTTGTCTTTGTCCACTTCGTCGGCTAAATATGCGCTCGAAATCGTCGCTTCGATCATGCGTTCAACGCGTTCTTTCGTATCTGCATCAACACCTACGAATGGAGGGAACGCAAAATCAACAACAAAAGACGACGACGTTTGAAACGTACTTTCGCAGGCCCGCGCGGGATTCAAAGCATTTCTTCGTCGCCTATGCCTCCTCTTCCGTCGTGCACGTTCTTTTTGCGGGAGTGTTGTCGTCATCGTCCTCGTCGTCGTCCGCATCTCTCTCTCTCTCTCTAACGGTTTCTCTCTTGGGAAAAAAGTGAAGACAAATCGTCACAAAACCGACGCGAGAACGATGCGATGACGACGAACGCGAAGAAGCTTAAACGTGCAGACGACGACGACCGCGACTCTTATTCCATACCCAACGCGATTTTGGAGGAATTCATGAAGTTGTGCTCGGAATTCCGCTCGTACGTTTACTTCGCGTTCTCGCCCAAATCAATCCGCCTCGTCGTGTTCGACACTTTCCCCAGAGCGATGCATTCCATCTGGTCGAGTTTCCACGTCATCGTCGGCGCTTTAATCTGCACATCCGCGGCGATTTCCCTGGCGTTCGCGTTTGACGTGAGCGCGATGTTTTTTACCATGCCGCTGTGCTTTCTCGCCGTCGGGGGACGGTTGATGACGCCGACGGAAATCGACGACGAACGGTTACGGAGGAAAGCGGCTGAAACGTATTATAAGGCGAAGGCGACGTTCGAGCGAGGAAGACGACGACGGAATAAGATGATGAAGAAGAAGAGACGAATATTAAACGCGAACAACAATAAGGAGGATGAAACGGAATCTTCAAGCGATGACGAACACGTGCTCGGTAAGGAAGAGTATGAGACGAGAGAGAGAGAGAGCTCGGAACGCGAAGCGAGAGCGGCGTGGCGAGAGATGCGCGAGAAGCAAAAGGAGAAGAACGATCCGCAGTTTCGACCTCTGCCGGAATGCGGATTGTGGCCGCACGGGCCGGTGTTTATTCGGTCTAGCGCGAGAGAACCGAGTCAGAGGTGCGTGAACAACTCGTGGAGTAGATTGAAGAAGAAGAAGAAGAATACGAAGGAGGACGACGAGAAAGAAGAGAACGAGGAGGAGGGAGAAGAAGAGTACGCCGAATGGAACGAGTTAACGGACACGTGTCCTGTCAACACAGAAACGGCGTTAGAATTCGAAACGGATATTTTCAAAGGTAAAGTCGTGTGCAGATTTCTCGGCATGGAAGGGGAGACGCCAGAGCAGTTTTACATCGAGCGCGGTCAAATATGCAACAACATCGCGTTTCAGGTTGTCGTGCAAGGCGAATTTAAAGAGCGGATACGGATGGACCAAGTCGTTACGGGTGGTGAGTTTAAGCGTCCTTTTGAAAATATTCCTCCGAGAACGATCGTGTACACCGGTCAAGAGTTGTTCAAGGTGATCACTCCAGGATTAGCCTGCGACGTGACTGCGAACGAGCCGTATTACTTAGCCTTACTCGGCGGATTAGTTTCGCAAATGAGCGTAGATACGAAAGAAACGGTGCCGAACATTTTAGATTTTATGATTCCCGAACAGTGCGACATAGTCGAAGGGAACGATGGATTTTTCCAAGGCGTGAAACACTTGAATATGCAAGCGAGAGGGTCGAGGCGCGTAAAAGAACTCGCCAATCCGGCGACGGCCAAAAAATATTACTACGAACCCGGGTTAATATACACCTTCGATAACATGCAAAGTTATTTACATTTAGATACGTATAGCTTTGACGTCGGAAAAGTGCTGACGCTCAAACTCGAGCGACATTTGAACGGTCAACCGATTCAATTCTTCGCGAAAACCGGCGACGGGCGCTACGCGTTTTGTTTCGAAATGTGGCACGAAAAGTTGTTGCCACACGCGCCGGAATGCAGCGAGGAAGATTACGTCAGGTTTGCGTTAGAGGGTAAGATAAGACCAGTGTAAAACAGATGCATATATATTATTGGATGATAATTATTTCTACTAAAAACTACGACCTACTCAGTACTGTACAATTGTTAATATCTCGGCACCGACTTATCGATCGAACTGTACGCGTCGATCCCACCGACAACGTTATGAACGTCCTCAAAGCCAAGCGAAAGTAACATTTGACACACTTTCGCCGAACGAATCCCCCCGTGACACATAACAATCGTCTTCTTTTCCGGATCGACGTCCATTTCAATCGTCATCTGCCACTTCTCCGCTCGCGATAACGGATACAGTTTGAACCCATCCACTTTGGCAATTGCAAACTCGTGCTCCTCTCTGCAATCGATGAGATTAACCTCCGAAAAACTCTTACTGTCGACGTACTGCTTCACCTCGTCCACTCGAATCGATTGCATTTGCGGCACCGCCGCGCCGGATTCTTTCGCGTCCAGTACCTTAATCAAGTGATGCCCAAACGGAGTGGTGGCAAACGCCACCCCGTTTATCGGCGTCGAAAACGCCACGCGTTCGAATTCCGCAACCGTTTGTCCTCTCGTGATGTACCCCAAATTCCCGCCTCTCGAAGAGGACGGGCATTTCGAGTGCATCGTCGCTAAACCTTCGAACGTCTCCGCTTCTCCGTCTAATAAAGTTTGGAATTCCGAAAGCAACGCTTTCCCGGGTTCTGTGGCGTCGACGAGGATGTGCGAGACTTTCACCGCGCCTTCGTGGTTGACTTTTGATGATTCAGACGACGACGAGGATACAGAAAAAGTTCGCCGCCGAATGCGAGAGGATGTGGACGGTCTCGCGGACGCCGAAAGGAGTCTTCTAAAAGCGGAGGAGTATGCGCACGCGAATCTCATTGTGTTCTTTTGTTGTGGGGAGAAGGGGAAAAAAGTGAAGAAGAGCACAAGAAGAGGAAAAGCGTAAATATATTATATATTTCAAACTTCGTTGATTAACTTCACCCAATTCTTGATGATGAGCAACCCGTTGTCGGTGATGATGCTCTCCGGATGAAACTGGACGCCTTGAATCTTCGGGTACTTTTTGTGTTTCACCGCCATGCACACCTCGTCTTCGGTCCAAGCGACGGATTCGAGCGCGTCGTGCGGGAAGTCGTCGTTGCTGATGACCAACGAGTGGTACCGCGCGGCTTCGAACGGGGAACTCAAACCGGATAGAACGGTGTCCACGTCGGTTTTATGAAACACCGGGGAACTTTTCCCGTGCATCAACCCTAACGGCGCTCTCGTGATGGTGCCTCCGAACACTTGACCGATGCACTGGTGGCCCATGCAGACGCCAAAGACGCCAAACTCGGGGCCTAACTTTTCGCACACTTCCAAAGAAATTCCCGAATCCTCCGGTCTCCCAGGGCCAGGGGAGACTAATATCCCTCTCGGGTTCATCGCGCGAATCTCCTCCACCGTTTTCTCGTCGTTTTTAAACACCAACGGGTTTTTTACCCCGCAATCGCCTAAATATTGCACCAGGTTGTACGTGAACGAATCGTAGTTATCGATGACGACGATTGGTCTCGACGAGGACACGTTTGAGGACGCGTCGTTATTATTATTCGCCTCTGATGCTCTCACCACAAAACCATCTGTCTCCCTTCTTCTATTATTCTCATTGCTACTCCTACTAAACCGCTTCTTCTTCATCATATTCATCATCGAAAATGATGATTGCGAAGTCGATGCCTCCATCCTTCCCGCAGAGCAGCAACAACGAGAAGAAGAAGAAAAAGAAGAACCACCCGCACCACCACCACCGGCGGTCAAAAACCCTCTCGTCATCGAAATAGTCGTCATAAAACAAACGCGTAACGTGTCGTCCCTGAAACCCCTCTGCGCTCTATCCAATACGGAGAAAATGAAATAAAAAGAGAGAGAGAAAAAAGATGACTGTTTAGGGTTTGTACAAGACCCTAAATAGAACGCTTGAGAAATTTTGAAACTTTTCGAAGGACAGCTTTCTCTTCACTTTTTAGAGAAATTTGACACGCGCGCACGTATTCTTATTCTTTCGATAATATGGAGAAGAAGGATTCTTTGCACTATTCTTCTCACGAGAACAACAATAAGAAGGATGAAGACGATTTTGAGGACGATGCGCTGACCTCGGACGACGATTATTCCGGAGACGACCAAGAAGACCAAGAAGAGGAAGAGAGGCGAAGAATTTTGAAAAACGAAGGCAACCAACGACGAAGAGAAATGAAGAGAGACGTGCGGAAATGGCAAAAGATGAACACGATGCGAGGGAGAGGCGATTTAGGGAAAGCGATAGCGAATATTGTCGTGTGTCCTCCAATTGTACCACCACAAAAAGACGCCACGCAACAAGTGCGAGGGGTAAACTGTGGAAACATCGGCCCGGAGTTGGAGAAATTACGATTTGAACAAGGCGAAAATCGAGAGTATTACACGAAAGAACACTTCGACCGTTTATACGGCAGAGCGCGCCCGTGGAATCGCGACCAACGGGCGAACAAAGTGTGGTGTAAAGACATTCACCCGGCTGGGGTGACGTGCAACGGGTGCACTTCGTGCCATTTTTGTCGACAGAAATCGAGCGACGCGAAGACGACGTGTCAATGCGCGACGTGGGCGAAAGCGCCGGAAGGCGGGAGAGGAAGAGGGTCGTGGTGTGGATGGTGTTTGGAAATGCGCATGGGTGAGAACATCGAAGAAGCGATCGCGGACGACGAGTGGAGATGTCCAGTGTGCAGAGATATTTGTAACTGTTCCGGGGCGAATTGTTTGAGACATAAGCGGCATTTGTTTCCGACGCAACAGTTGACGAGAGAGGCGGAGCAATACGGATGGCAATCAGTGGCGCATTATTTGATCACCACGGCGTTGGTAACTGGGAAAGATGCACCACCGATGTTAGATTTGCCGGCGGCGTATGTGAAAAGAAGACAACCGAAAGGGACGATGAATTGTGGTAACGCAAAGTTTACGACGACTGGGAAGAATTCGACGCGCGGCGGCGAACGAGCGAGCGGTAAAAACAAGGAAGAGATGGAACGCGAACGCGAAGCGGCAACGCTTCGACGAGAGATTGAGATGAAAGTCCGAATGGCGTTTGGTGCCGTGAATGAGGAAGAGGATGACGATGAAGATGGAGATATGTTGAATGGTGGTGACGATGAGGAGGCTGGCGACGGACAAAGGAAAGCGTCGCGTAAGCGCGCGAGCACCAAGAGGACTTCGAATACTGCCAATGCGCCTGTAATACGAGAGGAAGAAGGTGGGGAACGTGATGTCGATATGGACGAAGAGGACGCGATACGTGTCGGAGATGGTGCAACTTTTGGCGAACAGCAGCAGCATCAAGAAGAACAAAACGCCAAACCGAAAAAGTTGGCAACCATTACCACCATGTTCAAACGGTTCGCCGACAGGAACAGCGGCGCGTTCTTATTCGCCGCGTCCTCGGACGACGAATCCGAGCTCGATTCCTCCGACGGTGAATTTGACGACGAAATGTTAGCGCAGCAACAAAGAGAACGACGAGAAAAGCACGAGCTGGATTTGAAAAACAGAGTGGGAAGAGAAGGAGAGGGAAGAGGAGGAGCAAGAGAGGGTGCCCACATTCGTGGAACAGACGAGGACGACGACGATGTTATTATTATGAACGACGGTGAAGCCGGAGAACGCGTGAAAAAAACCGTTACGAGTACCTCGGTTCCGAATCACGTAGATACCAACAGTATTGGCGGAGAACTCAGGCCACCGCGTCAGACGCAAGACGTACACTTGAACGACGAGACGAGCGAAGAGATGGAGTTCTTTCGCCGAAGGCGCGAGCGAAGAAAACGTCGTCGAGCGATTCAATCGGTCGCTCGCGCGAGGCACATCAATGGTGCTACCGGTGGTGGTGCGTTGTTGAGAAGTGTAGGTCCGGGTGGAGTCAATATAAATCGACCTGGGCAAACACATCCGGCATCTGTGGATGAATCTGCCGCGACTGTTTTGCAGCCTCCCGCGATGCCGCAACAACCTCCGGCGAGCACGACGACAACGACCACTACAACTATTTTCCCAAGCAGCACAGAAGATATTCCGACTGAAGAAGTGTTGTCAGCCGAAGCTGCGGCATCTGAAATGCACCGCCAAGACGAAACACAGGCCGAGAGAGCGGACGCGCAAGAAATGGAAGAGGAACGGCGCGTTTTGACCGCCGCCGCCGCCTCAACTTCCGGAGAAGTCGTACAGATTTTACGCGAGTTTATCGAGTTAACCTCGCCTTCAAACGAAACGTTTCAAAAACGGAACATCGAAGACGCGTCGTTTGAGTTGTTCAACGAGAAGATTTTCGATTCCTTAGAGCGCGCGGAAGCTTTATTATTCGCGAGCGAGGGGTCCGAATTGCGCGCGTTTTACGCCTTGTGTCTTCGCGCGAATAAATACGCGCCGTATTTAAAGCACAAGAAACTGTCATCGTTACGCGTCCGTAAGAAAATTACCGATTTGATCAACGATGATGTGAAATTTCGAATGTTTGACGTGTCAAAACGCGCGACGTGCTTACGCGCGTCTTTGAGATTGATCGAGCGTTACTGGTCGGGCAAAGATTTAGACGTTTTCAAAGTGAACGACGAGGAGGAAAACGGTGGTACATTCGACGACGGGGAAGTTATCACCGACGGCGATGGGAATGCCGTCCGATGCGAAAAGACAACGAGAGAATTCATGAGAGAGCGCGCGAATTACGCTTTGGAGAGTTGCTTGCGTCTCGTTTCTTTGTGTAGTAACGAGTTCGCGTTGGCGAAAGAGCACGAAAACTGGATAGCGAGCCGCAAACTGCTCAATCCGTCGTTAATGGAAGATAGCGATTTGATTGCGCCAGCAGTAAGCGAAGGGTGTCAAAAGCGCATAGACGATGCAAATTTGCGAATCATGCAGGAATATGAAGTCGAAAGGGCGCGTCGAAACGAATCTGTCATTGTCGGTTTGTCGGATTCGTCGCAGGAAAACGACGACGATCCAGCCGTTGCCACGCAACCGCCGCCGCCCGTTGCGGACGAAACCATTCACTTACAAAAGCGCGCGACAGACATCGCCGTGGCGACGGCGACAATACTCATCGAAACGACTGAGTCTACGCACATTCTTCTGCTAGCCGCGCTATCCGTGTTACGCGTCGTCGCCAAAGGGTTAGCGTTTACGCCCTCGCACGGCGCGTTCTTGCGCTCCAAGATGCTTTCAAATACCATCGGTATGTTTGTCTCGCCAAAGCTTCCTTTTCGACCGAAAATTCGCAAGTGTGCTTTAGGATTGATCTCTGTGTGTGTCTCGCGAGGCGAGCGCGATTGGCTTGAAAGTCGTTCAGAGGAGAACAAAGTCGTCGCCGATGCATCGGCGAGATTTTGCTGGCCTCATATTGCTGATTTGTTGCGAGAGAACGAAGACGATTACGAAAATATTGAAACCATGCACGACAAGAGCGGTGGCTATTCGTCCGCGGTAAATCGCGCGGCTACGGAAACGGCGGCCAGAACGCTCAATTTACTCGTCAAATCCGGTGTGTGGCCGTGGGGTAAAGCCGAGCTCGCGATTTCGCACCCGTTCGCGCCGAAAGATTTCTGGAAACTAGCCAATCCAAGAAAACGCGCGAAAGCGTTTCGTTTGTACGCGAGACTGGTCGATTCAACTCCGGTTTTACGCGGAGGTATCGGTGCACCGTTGTTGAAGTTGTGGGCGTTGTGTGCCATGGACGTTGCCGCTTCCGAGAAGGGTGAACGACGTCAGCAAAACGCGCTTCTGCGGGCCAACGGATTACACCGAGCGCGAGCGAGGTTGGCGCGAGCGTGCGCGAGACACCCGCGATTGTTTGATGCCTTTTCGTCGTCGACGATGCTGAAGAGCGAAGCCATGGACGCTCGAAATACTGCGGGTGTTCTTAAGCGAAGTTCGTGGGTTATTGAATCCTTAGTTCGATGTTGCGAAGTTGGCGGCAATCCGGTCGCCACGGTGGCTGCCATCAACGCTTTACAAGAAGTATTCGACAAACGCGTGCAAGAATGTTCGGGACGTGCAAGTGCGAATAAATCTAGATCGTTTCGAATTGGCTTTAAAGCTGTCATGGCTGCCGCTTACTCGAGAAACACCGACTTGAAACTCTTCGGCGTGGAGCCGCGCGTCCAAGCGTTGCGAATGGCGCTCGATACGTTCACGTCCATCTTATTCGAGGAATCAGATGCGTTACAAGTTGATACCATTCTCGAAGGCTTAATCAACAGTGCGAAATCCCTAGCCATCTTCTTCTCTTTGGACAACATCGCATGCTGTAGCTTGTTAAAACAGCTCTGTTACGCGTGTGTCGAACGGAAACACGCGAAGAAAGCGACGGGTCGAAAATTTTCGCGCGGCTTCTTTGCTTCTCTGTACGACGCCTCGTACATCGTCGACAACAACGTCGACATTCGGAAGAGTAGAGAATGCATGCGTTCAGCTGTGTTATTAGGTGTCTTAGGAAATTGCGTGGGATCTGCGCGAAATTTAGCAACAGTTCCATCTGCAAACATCGCGTGCGAGAATTGGGTGTTGGCGTTTGAAACTGCTATGGAACGCTCGTCGAATTCAGAGGATCAATTCGACGACACCAATTTCCTCTTCGCGGCGAGCGAAGATTCGTCGTTACTAGGGCAAATGTGTGTGAATTTTCTCGAGGCGATTTTACCGCCGGTCTGTGCAATTGGTCGAGGCGCCGCGCCGCCGCCGATTGCCGTCGCGGATGCGAAAATTCGTTCCATGTGTCTCAACGCGCTGATTTTGTTGTTTGAAAATGAAAAGGCACCGTTACACTTCAAAACGAAAAGTGACTACCAGAACGCCCCAGTTTGGGTGAAATGTTTCACTAAAGCGTGCATGAAAGCGTGCGCCGGGGAGATCGCGGCATGTTTGGGGGGATGCAAAGACTTTTCGCAAAGCCGAGCGCGAGACGTCGTGGCAACGCCGATGACCAAGGCGCACGCGATGGACATTCGACAAAAAATGCTCGAGTCGATTTCATGCAATCACGCGCATTCCTATCGCGTACTAGAAGAGGCGTCCAGATCGTTTCGCAAACCACCCGATCACGTGCACGTGTTGAAAGAAAACGGTCTCGAAGAAGAGCGCGTCCCGTACCCGTGGATCTGCGCCATGAGTTTCCTCACTCGATTTTCGAAAATTTCAAAGTTTTGCGCGATGGAAATCGCCTCGAAAGTGGTTCCAGTGATCGAAGGGGCGTTTAAATACGGCGACGCGCTCAACAAGAGACACATGGACGGTCCTTTGCATGAATTACGGTACGCTATTGAAGGCATGATTAAACAAAATGACGACGAAAAAGAAGAGGATGTTGATGAAGAAAGGAAGCGACCATTTCATCATCAAGGCGACGACGAAAACGCAGAGAACGTCGATCCGTACAACAAGAAAATCAAAGCGGAACCAATCGAGATTATCGAAGAGAAAGTCGAACTGAAGGATAGTGTTCCGTGGTTCGAACGCTGCGATCGAAACGTCCTATACTCTTCGACTCGAGCCGATTTTGCCACCATCGCTTCGCGAGTTGACGATGCGCACCCTTTTACGATAGTCGGTAAACTGTGCTCTCGCGAACCGAAAACTGGCGTGACGAGTAAAACAAATCCCAAAACGAATAGAACGTTCGAAATGCTTTTCGTCACTTTGGAAAACGAGAAAGGATTGAAAGTTCGTGCGCAAATGGTTTGCAAAAGCGCCCGCGTGCTCGCCGACGCCTTGGACGAACTCAAGAAGAGAGATTTCGAAATCGTACGTATTGACGGCGTCTTACCGCAGAAAAAAGCGGAAGTGAAACCAGGATTAACGGCCATGGTCTGGGACCCGAAAGGCGCGTCGAACATTTCTGTATGGAGCTTTGATTGATTGAAACACAATAGATGTAATGCTAAATAAATGATGGTGCGTTCTCGGAACTCAACTCTCTCGCTTCTCTCAAATTTTACATGCAATCCGTCTTACAGAGCGGGCACGTTTTATACTCCTTCAACCACGGCCGCAAACACTCCTCGTGAAATCCGTGTTTACACTTCAGCTCTAACATCATCTCGCCTTCCTCGAATTCACATCGACACACCGAACAACAATCTTCCTCTTCCTCCTCGTCACCTCCCTTCCTCTTCGCGCCGCTCGCGCCAGACCGAGTGAACTCCTTCAGCGTGCAAAACTGCTTAATCTGCGACCCGGACATGCCCGTCGCTTGTCTCCCGACGCACTCTCCTAGCTGCAACAACTCTTCATACGTCATATCATCCGGATCCGCCACATCGTCGTCTTCTGGCGGAATATCTTCGCCTTCAACCATCACGTGATCTTGCGTCGTTTCGGCGGTATTCAGAGAAACCCCGGCGTACGCCAACATCCTCTCCCTGTGCAATCTCTCCTCCTCCTCCATGAGCTTCCTCGCCAACGCTTCCGAAGGGTCCATTTCTTCTTCCTCCTCTTCTTCTTCTTCCTCTTCGCTCGTCCTCGTTTCCTCTTCCTCTGTTTCTTCTACTCCCGTTCTCTCGCGCCCCCCTCGTCCTCGTCTCCCTCTCCGAAACGTATTCGTCCCGAGCGGCGACCCCTCGTCTCTCGACGACGGCGAGACCGCTCGCGTGCTGCTCTTTGAATTCGTATTCCCATCCTCGATACTATTGTTAGTATTGTTATTGTTATTATCATTCTCCGTGTTGAATTGTAACGCGAAATACGCTCGCTCTTGTTCTTGCAACACTCTCGCGAGCGCCAAGTCTGGATCCTGTTGGTGGTAAAACTAAGGGGTAAAACTTTAAGGGAAAAGGTCACCGTACCTCACGCGTCTGCTTCTGCATCGATTGGTCTGCATCATCGCCGTCCTCGAGAAAAAACGACGAACCCTCTACTTTTGTATCATCGTTATCACTGCCAGGAGGAGGAGAAGACGCGCTCATGCTCTCGCGTAAGCGCGCGGTTCGTACGATTCCGTTTCCCTACTTCTATTAGGGGAAATGTGTATCTAAAACCTCCTTTTGTTAATGATCCGCGCGCGCCTCTAAATGCAGCGCGGATGATCGAGTAAAGCACCTGTCTTTTCTGCCCGTGTGATGAGAGAGCACACACAGAGAGAGATATCTTTCTTTTGCGGGTGGTTAAAGCAGAAAGGGAGAGAGACGTATTCTCGTATTCTGCGGTTGCAATTGGAATTGGAAAATGAAGAATTTGCATCATCGCTTCATACTTTTGTCGTCTCTATTGTCTCTATTAATAAGATGACGAACGAACGAGACGCACTCCAAACCTTCCTAAACTCGCATAATTTATCTCACTTATTTCAAAACCTGGTCGAATTCGGGATCGACTCTTTGGACGCGTTGAAATACGAGCGAGACTTGAAAGGATTGTGCGAGGATATAGGGGCGATGGATGTGGACGCCGAGCGGCTCGAGCGGGCGAGGAAGAGTTTATCAGAGGAGGAGAACGCGGAGAAACGAGAGCCTCAAAAGCTTAAAACCACAAACGCGAAAGAAGCCATCGAACAAGCCAAACTCGCGATGAAAGCGAGGACGGAGAACGTGAGCACTTCTGATGGACAACGAAAGTTACGGGAGAGTCTGTTGGAGAAGCAAAGCGGGGGAGTAGGGGTGGGAGAACGACACCAACACGGGAAGATCGAGAAGCAATTGACGAAACACATCGAACCGTTTACGAGAGAAGAAGTGGAAAGAATGCTCGAACAATGCAAAAAGAAGATGTTCTTTGCGATTTTTAAGCTTCCGAAAGCACCCGTGGATGATTTGACGGGGAAGTGCGAATGGAGAGGGCATCCGGCGACGAGCGGGAACGCGGTGTTGTTGGAGAGCAAGATGGTGCAGATGCGATTGATGAAGACGAAAGAGGTTGATGAGAGCTTAGGAGACGCGTGCGAAAGGTGCACAGAAGATATCAAAGAATTGACGCGCGTATTTAGCGACCGGAAGTTACGGGACTCTATTTTGAAGAGGGAAGTGGAGAGACGAGTCGAGGAGTTGATAGCGGAAGGGAACGAGGACTTAGCGGGTGGGTTTGTGACTGTAACTGGAATTCATTATGGCACGGGAGCCGCCGCAGCGGCAGCAAAACACGCCGAGGAGGAGGATTTCTCCGATGTGTACGACGGTGAAGGCCCGAGAGCGTTGCGTTTTCCGGGCGCGCGTTTGCCACCATCGGCGAATGAAGATGGATTAGACAAGATTGACCGATTATACCGCGACCTCGAGACGAATAAGACAACAACAAATAGCAGAAAGATTGAAGACGAAGAAACGAAGGGTAACAACACAGATAGCGGGGTAGACTTAGAAGCCATTAGAAACAAGTTGAAAAGGAAGAAACCAAAGTTTATGTGATGCATATGCGTGGTGGTACATCGAATAAAAATACAAAATGTTGCCGCTCGCGCTAACTAACTATAAAACAACTCTCGAACGTAACCACGAACGCGCTCTGTATATATCATCGCTGGTCACGTTGTGCCCGCACCCTTCGCTGAAAAACGCCTGGACGTCCAATCCTAGCGACTCTGCTTTTACTTTCGCCTCTTTTGTCCACCGAACTGGAACTAACGGATCTGATTCGCCCGCGAGCATGAGCAAAACATTCTTGTTGTTCGTGCCAGTCGTATCGTCACTCTCCTCGCTCGTCCTCGACGTCGTCTCGTTTCCCACCTTCATCTCGTCTGGTTTCCTCGGCAAATACCCTCTAAAGCTCAAGCATCCGACTAAATTTTTCGGCTTTTGATCCCCAGAACACATCAACGATACCGCCATCGCCGCACCTTGCGAAAACCCGCTCAAAATGACCTCCCGCGGGTATTCTTTCTCGACTAACCGTTTCAATCTTTCGAACGAGTCTCTCATCCCGTCGCACGAGAACGACCGTTTCTCCAACTCCGCCTGGTTCTCGTCCAGCAAGTCTTCATATTCCGCTAATATGCTCTCGTAATCCGTTCGACTCGGTAGCAACCTCGGTGCAAACCACGCTCGACCGCTGAATAATTCGCCTCCGCTGCCTTGCGTCTTTTTACCGTTACCACCGGATGACGATGTCTCTTCCTCGTCCTCGTCCTCGTTTGCGTTCGTCGCGTAATACCTCTTCGGCGTGGACGGTAAAACCACATCCACGTACTCTTCCATCCCGCGCACGAGCGTCCTCGCGAACGCTTCCCACTGCGGCGCGGTGTCCCCGAATCCGTGGAGGAAAATCATCGTCGTCTTCGCGTTGTTCGCGCGAACTACGACAGAGTCGTCGTCTTCGTCCTCTTTCGCTAACGCTGCTGCTGCAGATGTTGATGATGGGGGTGGTTTCCCAAGCAAATTCTCACCCTTTCCTTCTTCTTCTTCTTCTTCTTCTTCTTCTTTATCTACCCACTTCGCGTATGCTTTTGCGACTTCACCGGACGTCACGGAGTCCACGCCTAGAGATATTCGGCGATTGACTCTTCGAAGCGTCGATTGGATGTCGTCTCCTGCTCCTGCCGCGCGCTGCTTTTGCGGATGGGATGAAGTGGATAACGACTTTGACAAAAACGTTCCTTTTCCTTTTCCTCCATAACCACCACCCAACTCCGCCACGGAGACCGCCCAAACGCGGCAAGGAAGACGAAAGCTTGACGAAGAAGAGGAGGATACCAAAAGTTTAGAGAGTATGAGGTCGATTCGGCGTCTTCTTCGGTGCATTTCTTTTCTTCTTTGTTCCCAGCTTTGGGGAGCTGTTTGTTGGGGGAAAAATGAAGCGAAAATGGAACCACAGAAAAAAAAGAGAGACGAACGCGTGCCGTGAATATCATCGCGAGGGAAAGAAATACGCAAGGCAGCGGAGAGGAGGAAGAGATGGACGACGAGGAGAGGAGAGGGAACGGTTTGTTGCGGGATTTGCTTGTGAAAAACGATCTCTTAAACGATCTCTGCTGCGTGGACGAGAAAAGGAAGAATAATAATGGGGAAGCAACTCTCTGGAGCGCAGAAGAGGAAGAAGAAAAAGGAGAGAGAATAGGCGATAAAGGAAGCTGCGGCGGGTATGGAGAGGTTGAAGCTTGGGCCGACGGAGTTATGGACCGGGTTGGTGTTGCATCATAAGGATATTTTTGTCTCGCATGTGATTTCGAAATTGAATACGAATGATATCAAATTCTTGTACGAAGTGCACAGTGAAACGAGAAAGTTGATTAAGAGATCATCTCGCGCGGGTGATTTGAAACAGGAGTTTAATGTCGAAGAGATGTCGTCGATATCGACTTTGGAAGTTGCGTGGGAGAACCGATCGTTGCGGCCGGATTACTGGACCGAAGCATGGTTCTGCTCGGAAGTTGCTCGAACGAATAAACTCGAGTTGCTCAAGTGGATACGAGAGGAGAAAAAGTGTGAGTGGGATGCAGCGACGATTAAAACGGCCACAGATCGAGGTAATCTGGAAATGGTAAAGTATTGCGTTGCAAATCAGTGTCCTATCGGTGAGATGGCGTGTGCACGTGCTGCCGAAAACGGTCATCTCGAGTGCCTCAAATACTTACGCGAAGAAGTCAAAGCGCCTTGTGGTACGCAAACTGCCGCAAGGGCGGCTCAAAATGGTCATCTTCATATACTTGAATATCTTGTTGAGCGTAAATTTGATGAATATAACGAATTTGTGTATGCGGGGGCAGCCAGAGAAGGCCACTTGGACTGTTTGGTGTACTTGCACGAAACCGCCAAAGCGCCTTGGGACGAGGGCGCTCTAGAAGGAGCGCACGAGAACAACCACGCCGAATGTGTACAATACCTCCTCGACAACGACTGTCCAATACCACGCGGTTGGCGATACGAAGATGGAGAGTTGCACGTGCCAGAATCAGATCCAGAATAATATTCCGAATCATGAAGTTGTAATAGTACAGTAATACTACGAATACAGTTTTAGTTCTTTTCGCCCTTCTTGTTGCTTCACAAAAAAATGTCCAAAACCACTCTTCGGGAAAGCAATTCCATCCTCATCAGTCCTCGCGAGGAGGATGCAGATGATGATCAGCAGACGACGAAAACAACTACCACCGCTACGTTGAAGATGACGATGATGAAGAATACTGCTACTAATAGTACTAACAATGCGACTATTAGTGCGGCTGAAAAGGTATTCACTTTTGATACGTTTTTGGATCTCTCTTTTCCCCCTCTCCGTGATTTTGAAATTTCCCCTTAGGGGATATCACATCCGCTATGAGATGTGTATGTTCTCACAAATTAATCTCTTATTGCTATTATTATCATACCACAGGCATCGTTAGCGGCAAAAGAGTACGCGTTGAAACGCCAACGCATGCGACAGAAAGCGGAAACCATCCGTTTCGAGCGAATGAATCAAGAGAGGAAATCTGCGCAAGAGAAGAAAGTTCGAGAGCAAAACGAAAGGCGAAAAGCGCTCGACTTGACGAAGAAACGAGAAGCATTTTTGCAACAAAAAAAGCAGGAACGCGAGGAACGAGAACGAGAAAAAGAGCAAAGGAGAGTTGAAGAGAGGGAAAAGATGGCGAGAGAGGCGGCGATGTGGAGTCCGAGGACGCAAAATGTGGAATTGGGGAGGTACGCGAGGCAGGTTAGAGAGCAACAGCGGGGACGGCTGGATGCGACGACGACGGCGTCGCCAAAGTCGCCGAACGATGTTTTTTACGACGCGAAGGAAAGTTTGCCGGTGGTGCAAAAACGAATTTCGATCGTGGAAAAGAGTAGCGTCGTCGGTAATGACAAAGTGAGGAGCGAGTCGATGGTTGGTGAAGAAAAAGAGGAGGAGTTGGTGAGGAAGAAGACGAAGACGTTGAACATCGCGAGCGAGCGAAGACGGGAGACGAAGAGTAAGAGTCCTTTCAGTTCTTCGAGCGGCGCGGGTGGCGAAGGGGTGAATAAATCCTCGCGGCGGTCCCCGTTGATGCTTTCCAAGCCACCGACCAAGAAACCGGCCTTTTCGGGGTCTTCGATCTTGTTGCTGAAGACGAAGAAATCGACTCCTCCGTCCACGTCTTCTCCATCCTTGGCGCCAAAAGTTAAGAACGCGATGGTAAACGCAAAGACGGGAGAGATCAAATCGCTTCGACCTCCGACGTTTTTAGCGTCGCAGAGTAATAAATCGACACCCGGTGTCAATAGAATAGCAACGAGGACACCGGGAAGTAGCAATAGCGCAACACTCGTGAAGAAGAAGAAGAAGATGAAAATTTTGACCGACACCCCTAGTAGCGGCGCCGAGACCGACGAGAAGGAAAAGGAGGAAGAGAAATCGCTTCGTCAAATGTTCGATAAGAGAGAATCGAGACGAATACACGCGAAGCAATTCAAAGCGGCCGTGCAGAGATGGCGCATGAAGAATGTAAAAGAGGAGACGTTCGATGCGATGAGTATCAGTTCTGACAACACTAAAATGATTAACGTCTACGCTCGGAAACGGCCTTTGTTTGAACGCGAAACGAGCAAGGGCGAGTTTGATGTCGTCACAGTTAGCGCGTCTAAATCAAACGAAATCGTCGTGCACAACTGTCAAATGCACGCGGACTTGAAGCGAATGTTTGTGAAACACGGGACGTTTTCGCTACATGGCCAAGCGTTCGATGAAGACGTGGAGGAGATTGAAGTGTACGAGACGGCGGTGAAACCGTTGGTCGAAAATGTCATCGAAAAAGACGGAGGATCGGCGGCGTTGTTTATGTTCGGCCAGACTGGATCTGGAAAGACACACACGATGTCTAACATTGAATTGAATGCATTCAAAAATCTCTTCTCATCCGGGAATGGCGTTGAGAAAGTATGCGTGCAATATTTCGAAATTCAAGGCAAGAAATGCTTCGATCTTCTCGGCGCGGAAAGGAACGAAGTCATTTTGAAAGAAATTTTCGAAACGAATAGAATGGTAAAATGCAATAGTAAAGATAAGCAAGCAAACATGGAAGTAAAGTTGATTAACGCGACATCTGTGGCGTGCTTTTCTGCGAAAGATGTTGAAAATTGCGTCAAGGAGGGCGTTTCGAGGCGAACGGTATCGGCGACGCAGTGCAACGCGCAGTCGTCTCGGTCGCACGCGGTGTTACGTCTGACGGTGTATAAAGTTCCGTCGTCGTCATCATCAATATTGACATCTGAAAGGCGCTTAACACTCGTCGACTGTGCCGGAAGCGAACGGAAAGAGGACAACGTGCATCACGACGCCAAACAACGCGAGGAGACTGCTGCTATCAACGCGTCGTTATACGCGCTGAAAGAGTGCGCTCGGTTTCGAAAGTTGCGCGCAGACGCGAAAGACCCATCATCTATCCACGTTCCGTATAGAAATAGTCCACTGGCGAAAGTCTTGGCGGAGTGTTTCGTGAGTGACGTGGCGAAGATGGCGGTTATCGGTACCGTGTCGCCTGCATCCATCGATACCGAACACACGGCGATGACGTTGAGAACCATCGTTCAAATCGGTGGCGATAGTTGCGAAATCGACACGAACAGTAATTCTGCCAAGAGTTGTTGTTACAAAGAGTCGAAAGAGGACGTGGAAAGAACGCTCGAAATTGAAGTTTCAAAACTCACCGGTGAGAAAACCGTCGTGAAAAAAGATGTCGCGAGACGCATACCGCCGGTGAAATGGAAACGCGATGAACTCGAAAGATGGATTCAAACGACCAAAAACGGCGCGTTCAAACACGCAAAAGTTCCAACAACTATCGCAGGAAGAGAACTCGTTCGCATGCAACCGGCGGCGTTGAGTAACATGTTCGGAGGCGACGCGAGTATGGGTAAGAAACTGCACGAAAGTATCCGCGCGGAGATTCAAAAGTGTTCCGTGAAAACCGGTAATGGCGGCGGTAATGGTAATTAAAAGATAGTATTGTATATTTTTGTTCATCCAAATCATCATCGTTCGTAATAAATCTCTTTCTGTTCTGTTCCGATCGATGGGAGAGCGGCAGCGGCTGTAAAAGGCGTTTTCGCAGGAATTTTTAAAGACCAAAAGGGGGAATAATAACGCAAATTCCTCACTTTAGTACTCACTTTGCGCAAGCACAACCCTTTCCCATTCGTCTTGTTGTCATCATCAAAGCAACATCATGTTGTTTGCAAACACCACCCATTCCCCGTCGCGGAGGAATCGATCGTCTGACCTCACGCCTCGAAGCCGGGAGTTGGCGAAAGATATGCGCGAGAAATTCGGGTTTCCGTCTGCTGGGGAAATGCGTCGAGGAAATGGGAGAAGTCATCACGAAGACGCAGAGAACGCGAACGCCACTAAAGAGACGAAGAGCGTATCATCTCCAATGTTGTCTAACAACACTCGAGATTTACCGAAGTCGCCGCTGAGAGACAGCACGAATTCGCCTTTGCGATCTGCATCGAAAGAGATTCGGGTGTCGATGAGTGCCAACGTGAACCAGTGGCGGAGCGAGCGAGCGGAGAAGAATGTAACATCATCATCGACGACCACGAATACACCGACGAGACTGAGAGAGGTGAAATTGGCATCGACGCAGACGAAAGAAGTTACTAAGGAGAAGAAGGCAGATGTGGATGTCTTTGGCACTCGCTCGATGATGGCTGCTTCGCGAGCGAAAAGTTCAAACGCGACGGCGACAGCTGTTGTTAAAGAGAAGGATACGACGACGACGAGGAGAGAAGAGAAGCTTCTCGATGATCTGGTAAAGAAAGAGAGAGAGTTTGAGCGCGTGACGGAAGCTTTGAACAACATGAAAGATGCGGAGTTAGAATTGTCGAGAAACAATAGCAAAGAGAGCGTTGAGTTTGCGCAGGCGTTGGAAAGACAGATTGAAGAGAAGGTGAGTAAACAGTTGAAAGAGAAAGAGGAGGAGTTGGTGCACTTGAAAGTTACAAATCAGAAAGGCTTCGAAACGTTTACGGAACGCATTCAACAGTTGGAAAGCTTGGTAAAAGAGAAAGACATCAAGATTAAAAGTTTAGAAATGAATGCGCAGGAATGGCAAGCGTTGGCGAAGAGGGACGCCTCGAGAGCAGAGTTGGAAACTTTGGACATGGAGAAGAAGTTAAAAGAGTTCGAGAGAAAGAACGAGGAGTTAAATGTGGTCGTGAGCACGTTACTCGGCAAAGCGACGAAAGGAGTGGCTCTGGAGAAAGATTTGGAGGCGATTTGCTTGAAACAGACGACGGCGAAATCGGTCGGGACGAACACGAAGGCGATTCCAGTGGCGCAACCGATTCAGTTGCAATTTACGCCGGAAACGATGAAAACACCTAAAGAGATGGTAAATGCGAGTGTACAGGTGAATATAAAAGCACCGCAAGCACCGCCATCCGTTGGAACGCCTTTGAGCGCGATGAAGCGAAAGTATCAAGTGCATCAAAACGCCATTTTTGCCTTCCAAAAAGAAATCGAAGAACGCGAGAAGCAACAACAACAACAACAACAACAAGAGACGCTCACTCCGAAAGAGCCATCGCCGACGATTGGATTCGAATGGTCTGCCGCATATGACGCGAGAGAGATGGCCACGCAAACCAGTATCGACGAAGAAGTCAAAGCCGAGGTAGAAAAAGATGAACCAACTTCATCCGAATGTTTCGACGACGATAAGCAACACTGGGTGCCGACGCCAAACACGCGCAAGCACGTCGAGGAGAAGTACGTCGGCTTACAACGACAACACCCGAAAGAACAATCATCATCCTTTAGCAATACCATCGACCCAACCACCTCTCGCTTTGCAATGCTCACCCCTATTCGAGTCCCGCAAACGAGACAACCTGTCGTTCAACATCGAGCGCCAGAGCGGCAGTCCACGACGCACTACTCCCGCAGCGCCGAAGAATCTCGACGCATGTACGACGACGAGCGCATGGCGAGACTTTCCCGAGCTATGAATCTCAGCGACTCCCCTTTCAGACGAAGGCATTTATAACTTATATACACTACATACTATCTACTAGAATACACACGTACAATATCTCTCTCTCCCTTATTAATACTCGCTCGGAGGTCTGGGCCCGAAAATCAAAAGCAACACGGGCAAGGTCACACAGACAATCGCGCCTATTTTAAACTGTAACTCGTCCGTCGTCGCATCTAACGCTTTATCCACTCGGTTTCCCAGGCCGTATTTCCCGCCCTCCACGTTTCCGAAGCGCTTATTTCCCTTTTGTAAAGAAGCGGGGTCGTCGTCTTGGGATTTCGAGGGAAGACGCAAAGCTTCCCGAGTTTTCTCGTCGAGTTCTCGTTCTTGTTCTTCGTTTTCTCTTGCTGCTCGGTGGACTTTACGAAGACGACGACGACGAGACGCAGGAGAAGACGCGACCAGAGGTGAAGAGGAGGAGGAGGACGTAAACGACGGGAGACAACACGTTCGCATTTTTTCCTTTTGTATTGTGAGTAGTAAAAGTGACGAGATATTCGCTAGGACGAGGATGTTATGGTTGGTTGGTGAAACGCTCCGTTGTTTACGCGAAGAATCTATCCACACAATGTTACATACTAGTACTTTCTTTTTATTTATTATTATATATGTGTTTTATAGCTATACGTGTAGGTAGGTTCTTTCTTCTCTCTCTCTCTTTCTCTCACGACGCTCGTAAAATTTCTCTGACCACGTCTTCGTTCAGCTCGGCGCTGCCGTCGCTGGGAGAGTCAGAATTCGATTCGGAGGCACGCGGTGCGTCCCCGCCTTTTTTGGATAAAACGACCGGCGCGGAGGCGTGGATGGCGTTTAGATCGACCGATCTTTTCTCGTCCTCGTTTCCAGAGTTGGATTTCGAGACTGAAGACGGTTTGTTTGCTTTTCGTCCTCTAGGCGATTTACCGCCGTTCTTTTCTCTTTCGGCTTTCTTCAACAGTTCGAGAGGCATGCGCGCATTTCGTTCCATGACTTCGTACTTGGCGTGTCGAGTAGCGAACGCTTCGTCCGAGATGTCTTCATCCGAGGAGTCGTCGCCGTCTTTGTTTTTCGCGTCCGCGGGCGCCGCAGCGTCCATGTTATTCAGTCTTCTCAATTCTTCTACAGACATGGTAAACGTCGTCACGACTCGTACCGAAGGCGTGTTGATGTCTTCGTGCAACGCGCGTTCGACGTATTTCGCACCAACGATATCACCGACGACGTTGTTAATATCGTACTCGTCCGTCTTTCGCGACATGTGTTTTCTAGTGTTGTTGTTGTTGTTGTTGTTGTTGTTTCCAGCTTCGGCTTTATTGCTGTCATTGTTTCCGTCTTTTCCTGAACCAGCTCCACCGGCGTTACCACCACTACCACCGCCGTACGGATAGTTCCTGTTTCTATTCCTTCCATTTCTATTTCCGCGGCCGCTACCACCGCCACCACCTTTCCCTCCTTTCGCGCCCCCGCCGGAGCCTTGATTCGAGGTAAAAATCGGCGGCGGTTGCCCTAATCGTTGCATCAAACCTAAACAGCGCTTTTTCAAATCCTCGCACTTTTCGTGCATGACGGTGTTGGAGACGTCCGAATCACCGCCCGACCCGGACTTATTCCCTTTGTGTTCTTTCGACGTATCGTCGTCGGTCTTCGCCTTCTTGTTCGATTTCCCGTCCTCGTTCGGTACCTCCGTCGCCATCTTCGCGTCCTCGCCGTCCTTTTCCTTGTCGTCCTCATCACTCGTCATCAATTTCCTTTTCTTCAAAATCTTCTCCCGTCGTCTTCGAATTGGATCAAAAAGCGGATGCTCGTTAAACACCACCATCTTTGCCAGCTTCCTGTTTTTCGATTTCGGTTTGCTCGTTCTTTCCTTGTCTCCTCCAGCAGCCGCATTTTCATCCAACAATTTCAACTTTTTCTCGTACCTATTCTTGTGCGATTGCAACTCCTTCAACCGTAACTCGAGCCATAAACACTGCCACTCGATGTCCCTTCTCTCTTGCTTCCAGCGCACATCCAGCGACGGGTACGATTTCTCTTTTTGATGATGATGATTCGTTTGTTGATGTTGTTGCTGCTGGACTTCCAAAACGCTCTTGCTCGTCGTGATGTTATTCCCTTGATCCTTCTCGTTCGGTTCGTCCGAACACGTGTCGCTGAACGAGGACCATCCGTCCACACCGGCGGATAAGATCTCGCGCCATTGCGACGGACGCTTGTCCTCCTTCATCTTCTTCGAGCTCGTCATCATTCTTAACCTAAGAAGCGAGATGATCGGAAATTCAGATGAGATTAAAGCCCGTTTAAACTAAAACTACGCGCTTAAAACAAAAGCTGAACACAAACGAATACACTCTCTCTCTCTCTTTCCCTGACGCAGAGGTAAAGAAAACGAGAAGACAAAAGCAACAGCGTTGAAAGAACAGCAAAAGTTGTCTTAATCTTGTGTTAAAATGTGTGAAAATTTGATCTCTTCAAAGTGACGTAATTGTTCTTCGACAGCCAAATTGAAAAAATTCGAAAAAACGGAAAATTTTTCATTTTGGCAAAAAGAACAGAAAAACATGTAAGATGCGAAAAGAGTAAAGGTATACTTAAGAAGACGTTTTGCTCTCTTTCAGGTTTTACACACACACACACATACAGTTGTTGGTTTATTATTACGAGTGTTATATATATATACATATTTATTCAATTTTTTCTACTTAAACGAAGCTAAAGCGCAACTTCAAATCGGGCGTGCCTTTGTTGAACAACGCGACGCGTTGGCGGAGAGGATCGGCCGGTTTTTTCGCCAACGGCAAACCGAACAAACCCGGTCTGACGGATTCTTTTTCCATGAAACTCCAACAGCGAGTGGAGACTTTATTTTCTTTCTTTTTGAAATGTCTCAGTTCGATTAAAACGGCAGAACCGGCGGGCCAAGTCGCCGGCGCGGAGGATAAGGTGACCGCGTTTTGTAACGTGAGCGAGTTGGCGTCGTTCCCGGGTCGAGCGCCAACCGCCGTGTTTTGCGGTTGCTCTAGTTCTTGACCGTTCGTGTCGACTAAAGAAACTTTACAGTGCACCTGTTGCATTTTTGAGGCATCTTTGACGTTTGCGACGGAATCGATGAAGACTTTTAAGCGTTGCAACTGACCTTCAATCGGAAGCGCGTCCGAGCCGCGACGCGTCGGCGAATGCTGCCCGCCTGCCGAACGACGCGTCGGGGAAGCTTGCTGTTGTTGTTGTTGTTGTTGACTTTGCGCGTGTGGCGGCGTGGCGATGTTCACGGGCGGTGGCATAGATTGTTGTTGTTGTTGTTGTTGTTTTTGCTGTTGCTGCTCTTTCGCTGACTTTTCTGTTTCGCTCTCTTCGTCTTTCAAAAACGAGCCTTTCGCTTCGTTCGTCACTCTCGCTTCTTCGTTGATGATATCCGCGCCTAACATTTCCTCGCGAAACGACCCTTCGATGCGAAAGTCTGGCATACTCCCACCGTTCAACGCGTGCTTTAACAAGTGCATAAACACGCAGAAATCACCCAAACCCAAACTGGATCCGTCGGACGTGCAACTCGCGTTCCACATACCCGCCAGCTTCTCGTTCGGCAAACCAGTTTTAGTCGCCATGGCGGCGACTTGCGCGCCGGTAACGCCGAGCGCGTTCGGATCGTTCAATGATTTCTTGAGCGTATACCACGCGTTTTTAGAACGTTCGAGATCGTCGCGACTGATGTAGAGTGGAAGTTCGTTTTCTTTATCGCCGACGTCTTCGGTAATCTCCGGAACGGCGGAGGCAACATTAGAACTTTGTTGGCGATTCGGCGACGACGGTTCATCGTCCTCATCCGTGGCGTCGTCGTCGAAGGTGGTATCGACGTTACTCGCCAATACCTTGTTCGTAAACGAGCCAGCGGCTTCGACGCTTTGCCTGGACGATTCAAAATCACCAAAATCGTCCGAAAATCCGTCATCGTTAATGTTGTTGTTCGCTCCGTTGTTATCTTCTCGAGAATTGAAATCGCCGGAGAACTCGTCGTTGAACGCGTCGTCGTCGTCGTCAAACTTATTCCGGCCGGACTGTCCTGGTTGTTTGAACGCGTCGGTGTCGTTAGTATCCTCAAATCCATTATTCGTTTGCTGTTGCCCTCGATCGCCAATCGTGTCGTTGAAATCTTCGAACGATTGAACAGGTTTCTGGGCAATCTGCGCGAAGAAATCTTCCTCTTCAAACGCGAGATCGTCTTCCGGAGGCATTCTTCCTCCATCGTTCGCCGCAATTGGCCGACCAAATATGCCATCGTCGTCGTCGTCGTCGTCGTCGTCGTCGTCGTCTAAATCGTGTTGTTGTTGCTCGTGATCTATGGAATTATTCGTGCCATCTTCGAACCATTCGACATTCTCTTCGCTACTCTCGCGTTCCATTTGTGACGGAGGAAACGCGTCGTCGCCGAAATCTTTGAAGAACGCGTCGTCTTCTTTTGCCTCTTTGCGTAAATTGTCCTCGGCGGCGGTGAAAGAGGCGGCATTTTTATCCGTACCGAAATCGACGTCGAATGGATCGTCACCGTCGATATCTTCGGCAGCTGCTGGCGCAGAACGTGCGCTAAATAAGGGTTGTTCGGAACTTCCCGTCGCTTTCGGTTTCGCGAACGCGTCAAACTCGTCGCCAAAGTCAGCGTCGTTCATCACGGTACCGCCATCATCGAATGCGAATGCGTTGACGGAGGACGATTTCTTCATCACTTGCGGCGAGAAAACGTCTTCGGCTTCGGTAAAGCCACCCGTGAACGGCTCCGGTGCGTCCGATTTAAGCTCCTTCGATTCCGCGAACGGCGAGGCGCCCGACGCGAATTCAAACGAACTCGTCGACGTCGTTTCTTCGGCAGCGGCGGTAAAACTGAACGTTCCTCCTCCTGTAAATTTCGACGAACTCTTCAATTCCGTGTTTGCGTTGCCAACCATCTCTGCGAGCTCCATCAACCTCGCCATGTGCTTTTCCGATTGCGCCTCGGATTCCGCCGCCGACCGTTCAGCCTCTTCCCTCGCCGATTCCGTCGTCGCAATCATAGCTTCTAAAGCGTGCGCTTGCTGAGCGGCGGCGCTTTCGCGCGGGAAGACATCTCTCGCGCGATCAAGCGCAGCTTCTAGTTTAGTCATTTCCAATTCCAAATGTGCACGCTTCGCCTCTAAATCTCTCTGCACCGCGCTGGTTTCTTCGTTGACACGCTTCTCCTCGGCTTCAATTTTCGTTCGCAACTCGTTCACGTCTTCTTCCATTGACTTGATCAACGATTTCGACGATTCGGCGGCATTTTCAGCCTCCGCTTCTTTCTCTTGGCACGCCTGTTCGCGTAAATCCAACTCTTCTCTTTGCGCGTCGACTCTTAACTTTGTGCCGCGTAACTCCTCTTCCGTCTTCTCCAAGCTTTCCGTCGCGACTTCTAACCTCGTCTCGAGTTCGTTCTTTCGCTTTTCTAAATCGCGATCGGCGTTTTCAATCTGGCGAATTATATCTTCCGTCCTCGATTCTGCGCTTTCAATCTTCTCCTCGATGTCTTTCAAAACGCCTTTGTGTTTTTCTTCGGTTTGTTTTAATTTTGCTTTCTCGGCGTTCAATCGAGTTTCGGTTCGCTGAAAGTTTTCATTCGCAGTGGCGAGCGAAGCTTTATGCTCAGCCTCGATGACATCTCGTTGTTTCTTCGCCTCCTTCAGCGCGTCCGATGCTTCTTCTAACATGATGCGTTTGTTTTGAAGTTGCAAACGGTGCGCGTCTCGAGCTTTTTTTGTCACGATGCGTTGGTTCTCGAATTCTTGCGCGGCTCGGGCGCGTTCCTCTTCGAGTTTCGCCAGTTCGCTTTCGAACTTCTTCTTCGCCGCGACGAGCGCTTCTTTCTCTTTCACGTACTCTTTCTTTGCATCGACGAGTAGTTCTCGAACGCGCTCTACGCGCTCAAAGTGTTGATTTTCCGCGTTTAAGGTTGATTTTTTCGCCGCTTCCAACGCTTGCTTGCCTCGCTCTAAAGCTTGTTCGCTTTGCTCTCGCTTTTCTTTAAATTGACGTTCGATATTTTCCGCATCTTGAATCGCAGCAGCCTTCAAGCGATCCATCTCGCGAATTTCCGCGCCTTTTCTCACGAGCTCGGCTGATAACGCGTCTTGCCTATTCTTTGCGGCTGTCTTTACTCGAGTGACTTCAAATTGCAGCGCGCGGAGCTTCGACTCCATCGATTTCAACGGCAACGCAGAAACAGACTCGGCTTGTTCAACTTTTTGACGCAACTTTTCCAAATCTCTATTCGCGACCTGCATTTGCTTCTCTTTCTCTCGCATTTGTTCTTCCACGCGAGCCTTTGCCGTCATCGCTCGCGTACGGTATTCCGAGCGTTTCTTCTCGGCGTCTTCGATGACGCTTTGCGCCTCGCGTTTGGCCTCTTGCGCGTTCTTCTCCGCGCGTTCCGCAGCTTCTCGCATTTTATCAACTTTCGCTCGCGTGCTCTCGATGGCATCTCTAGCTCGCTGATTCCTCTGGTCACTTTGCGATACTTTACTCTCGTATTCATTCAACTCTTTCTCGAGTTTGGCTTGCTCTCTCGCGTCCGCCGGCGTCGCCACCGCCGCGTTCTCCATGCTAAATCCCAAATCTAAAGGAGGTCTCGAATACGTGTCTGGCGTGTCTAGTCGTGCCAAAGTCGTATTATTGATGCTATTGTTGTTATTATTATTATTATTCCTGGATGCAGTCACAAAAGTATCCAACGACACGTCGTATTGATTCTGCGGCGTGTTCAAACTCGCGAACTGGGCGTTCATGACGCTTCCCGGAGTCGAGTTCGCACCCGCGCCGCCGTTCCCGCTCACCATCGGCGTCACTCCGTGTCCTCCACTTCCTTTCGCCTTTATCACCGCGTATACGTCGTGCATCGCCAATGAAAACGCGTCGCAAGTCAAACTCATCGCCCCTCTCGACCGTTTCCGAACAATCTCCCGAATCTCTCTCTCCGGTAAACTCGCCTTCCCGAGAAACTGCACCGCGTTCTCGGCGGTCACCATCCCGGATCTGTTCACGTCTAAGCTCGAGAAATGCTTTTCGTACTTCACCTTATCTTTCTCAGACATCGGTTTGCTTTGAATACCGTTGCTCGAAACGCTCGTCGGCGTCAATCCGCTCGTCATCATCATCAATCCGCCGTCCGCCGCCGCTCCGCTCGAAGTCATCCTCCTCCTCTCCTCCTCCTCCTCCAACGCCTCTTTCACGAGCGTCAACACCCGTCGCAACCCGTCTCGATCGCTAATTTCTCCCGTCCCGTTCGTTCCATTTCGCCAAACTCGGGATAAAACCTGGTCTGGTAACCCCGACGGGCGTAAAAACGCGACCGCTTTTTGTCCTTTCACGACGGAAGAGTGAATTGCATCATCAGATTCACCTCCGCCTCCATCCAATTTCCCGTTACGCAGATTCGAGAAAAGCGCATCTAAAAGCGCGGGAGAAGAGAGGGTTTGGATTAAAGACTGGCGCGAAGACCAGTCGAAAGAACTACTAGACATCGTCGTTTATCAAAGAGCAGCAGTCGATCAGCAGAGAGTGCGCTTTATGCGCGATTAATAAAGCGTGTGTCGAGTGTTTTATGCGTTTTATTCCTTTGGAGAATTGAGGAAAATTAAGAGTCGAATCCCCTTGAAAAAGACAAGGAAAAGAAGGCATTTTCAAACGCTAAACGCTATATAAATGTTGGATTTCTAAGCGACGAACCAATCTAAACCACCCATATCAAAATCGTCGCGCATGACTCGAAGAATCTTCTCTCTCGCTTTCTGCATGCCGAAAGCGAAGAGGCGACAAAGTTTGGTGTTTTTGTCCAGGTTTTCTTTCGAGCGCTTGCGCTTGGGAAGGCCGGGCATTTCGTCGCGCTTTTCGACGACGAAAAGAAGTTTTGGTTGGTATGTCTCATCGTCCTCGTCGGTGGTGCTTATGGTGGTGGTGGTATCGAGGGGCTTTTTGTGTCGCGCGTAGTGTTCCTCTTTCTCTTTTGCGCGGATGAGTTCGATTTCGCGGTTGATGTCAGCGACGTAGGCGTTGAGCGTTTCGCCTCTGCCGAATACGCGGATGATTAATTTCTTTTGCTCTTTGCTGCCACGGGGAGAATTTCTTATCTTCGCCGCCGACGAGTCCGGTTCGGTAGAGTTCGTGAGAGCGTCGACATCGCGAACTTCTGCGTCCGTGTCACCGTCGGTGGTAAACAAAGCGGCGAAGCCTAACGGTCCATCCTCCTTCAACATGTAGTGTACTTTTGCCGCTCGCAAGCGCTCTAAGCTGCACCTATCGTGTACTTTCGTTGATTGCTTCGCGTATTGTCGCCACCAATACATCGGTCGTTCTACTTTATGGCAACGCATGCCACTATTAAACGCGCGATGGAGGAACGAAACGTCAACCGGCCACCAGTGATTGGGATTTCTCTTCAAACTACTGCACGTTCTTTGCTCTTCTGAAACGGCGAAATCGACCACTTCGTCTCCTATTCTCCACAAATCATCGTATATTCTAATGTCCCCTTCCCCTTCTTTATTCAAATTCATTTTCTTCTCCAAAAACGATCTCCGATAACAGCCGCTCGCTCGCATCGCGGGAATCTCTATGTATCGCCCAGGCGCCATCTCCGTAGTACCACACGTCAATGAATTTTGCCACCTTCTGAACCGTTCCATCCCAATCCATCCCTCTTGCGGCGCATTACTCGAAGGTAAATCGCCAATCAGCGAAATCTGGCTAAACGTCGCGTCTAAATCCTCCCGCGACTTCAACGCGTTCAACAATTCGTAAAAACATCTCTGCGGCCTCATATCGTCGGCTTCCATTTCCGCCACGTACTCGCACGTGGACAAATTATACGCCAGGTTTAACGCCAACCCTTGTCCAGACCGTAACTCTTTGCTTCTTTCTAACTTCCGAAGGATTATTTTATGCCTCTTTCCTTTGCAATATTTCCGCACGATTCGCTCATACATATCTTCGTTTCCTCTTTCCTCCTCCAACTGTGCAAACTCTTCTCTCAAATTACACTCCACCTTGTTCGCGTAGACATCACCAACAACTTCCTCTTCCTCCTCCTTCTCGTCTTCCGTCAATTTCCACTCCCCGCCTTCTCCTTCTTCCAATTTTTCGTACGCTCGTTTACATACACCAATCCTTTCGAAACTTCCATCCGTGCTCGAATCATCCACGATAACGATTTCCAATTTTACCTTCTCTTGTGCGAATAAACATACTAAACACGAGGTTAAATGTGGCAAGGCGTTGTGCACCGGGAGTAACACCGACAGGTAGAACTGGCCTTTATCGTCATCATCATCGTCGTCGTTTGTCTCGTCTTCGTTTCTTTTTCTCTTGTTTATGTTGTTCGTCGTCGTTATTGGCATGTTCAATGCCGGAATTTTGGGGGCAAACCAGTCTAAAAAGGTCCGTTTTTTCTTCATAAAAAGACACAAAAATGGTAGTAAACGTGCAAATAAACGCGACGGAATCACCCCCGGTTAATGATGAAAACGACGGGTTTAGGCCTCGACGCACGAAAGACGACATCTTAAACCCGGAGAAGGTGAAAGAGGAAAAGTTACGGTCGCGAGACGTTTTGGATGACGTGTTGAACGCGGTAAGAGTTTAAGATGATTTTTGAAATTATGTTCCTTTTCCCCCTACGGGAATTTGAATTCGATGGATGCATTGCTTTGCGAACGCGGGATACAAACGCGCGAGTTTTATAGAAACTGACCTCTCACTCTCTTTCTCTTTCTCTTCTCTTTAATGATGATGATTTTACAGGTGGAAGTGTACGCCGCGGATGGCTTCGATACGCTCGAACAATGCATTCGAACACAAATGATGGATTCTGGGAATCACCCCCAACACCAGCAGCAAGAGCGAATTCAAAAAGGCTTGGACTCGCTGTATCAACACGCGCAACGGAACATTTCGAAACATTTTTCTCAGTTCAGCTCGAGAGCTTCGCACAGATGTTTTACGGTACCGCACGAGATTGTGAAGTTACCGTCCGATTTTAGCGAGAGGACGATGCACACGGTGGAACGTTTACCGGCGTGTTCGGTGGAGGAGGAGAAAGCGTTGGACGAACGCTTGGAAAGCTTGAGAAGACGAATCGCGAAATCGAGAGCGGTGACGATGAGGAGTAAGTCCGAAATGAAAGGGTTGTCGAAGGAAATCGAGATGCACGGGGAATTGACGAAGAAGTTAGGGGAAATCCCGGAAGTGGCTTTGAGAGAGACGAACGAGAACGCGTGGGAAGGCGCCAAGGCGTGTCGATCGGTGGTGGAGACGGCGAAGAGGTTACAGCCGTTGTTACAACAAGCGGAGAGGATCGCGGAGACTGGAGCGTTTCTGAGTAGCAACGACGCGATGGCTAGTAACGATGAGAGGAGAAGAGATGCGGTGGATGCAGCGCAAGAGGCGATGAGAAGTTGTTTCGTGAAAGGCGGAAGCCTGGAGGCGCTTAGACTGATCAACGCGAAGCTCTTGAATGCGTCGTCAACGACGACGATGACGGCGGATACTCAACAAACAGGGAACGATGACGCGATGCTGGTTTAATCTTCCTCTCTCTGTAGTTTATCTATTTACTTATACAAATTGTACACTAATACAACTCTTTTTTATTCCGAATAGTTCCTTCTCCTCGCGCCGCGCTCCCCGGGGGTTCTTCTCTCAATTTAGGCACGCACATATATATTTCTTTATTCTTAATACGTGTGCAACCCGCTCTTATACGACGCTTGGACACCTCTCGGAAACACCACCCTCACCAGCATCTCCCACTTCATCTTCACCCAGTCTAAAATTTGCAACACCACGTTGCTTCTTTTCTTCTCTCTGCTATTACTCCCGCTCGATCCCGGACCGTACACGCCATTCCCACTAATCCCCCCCGTCGCCGCTCCGGGACCGCCCCCAATCCCACTCGTGCCTCCCGGCAACACGCTCTCGTTCGCCGCCAAGGAAATGAAAAGCCCAAACGGCACCAACCACGTCGTGCACAAGAAAAATCCCATGGCGTATTCCGTCGAATACCTCTCCTCGCGAAAGTATCGCATCCAATACACGTGCGTTAAGATCAACATCACGACTGAACCTGCGAATTCCATTGTTTGCACTTCAATAAACGGGTATCTCTTGAGTAATCTCGAATACGCGATTTGTGACAAACCTCCCACGAGACATGCGGTAAACGGCATGCCGTCGACGAAAAATAAAAGCACGTGTATAAACACGGTGACTTTGATCGCGTTTTGGAGGAATTTCTTCGCAAAACGCGTGTACTCTTCGACCATTTCCGCGAGGTAATACAGACCTGTTTTATTCGCGCGAGTATAAGAACACGCAGAGTGTAAGAGAAAGAGAGTAACGAGTTCGTCAGAGAAGAAGACTCGTCGTAATCGCTTGGTTTACGACGAAAATCGATACACATAATTGCACACGGGGAAAGAGCACGAGAGCGAGGAAGAGTACACGTACCGGTGGCTAAACACACCGCCAAGAGGACGAGAAATATGTACCCTCCCGTGTACGCCAACGTCGTGGAGACGATAGTTCTCGACGACATGATGATCTTTAATACTACTACTACTACTTATTATGTTTACGAGTAGAAGAAAAGTGCGGGGAAAGCGTTTAATTTCGATCCAAATTGGAAAAAATTCTTCAGTTGTTTACTCTCTCGCTTCAACTCTCTTTCGCTTCTAAACGCGACGAGACAAGGACGAGAACGACACCTTTTGATACAAAATATACACACACACACGCGAGAGAGTTAAAGAGAGAGTTGAGAGATACATGACCGCCACCACGGAGCACAAAAGTGTCGGAGAAAAGGAATCGATTCGTCAACCTTTAGACACGGTCGTTCTGAAATACCTCCAAAAGCGAGGTTTTAAAAACGCCGAGCGAGCGCTCGTGGTGGACGCGAAACTGCAAAAAGACGCGACGAGCTCGATGTCTTTAGTCGCGTTAGGCGCGGACGCAGCGTTGAGCGATTTGTTGGTCTTGCACTCCGTGGAGGATGATTTCGCGGAGGAAGGCTCGAAGTTCAACGCCGAGCAGGTTCTAGACGGGTACGCGAGAGTGAGAGATTGGATTTTCGGAGCTTTAGATATGTACAAACCGGAGTTACTGCGCGTTCTGTTTCCAATGTTCGTGCACTGTTACTTGACGTTGGTGAAGCAGAACAAAGTGGAAGAGTCTCGAGACTTCTTCGCGAGGTTTCACGAGGACCACGTGAGAGCGCATTGCGACGATATTCGAGGGTTGAGCGGCGTGGCGTTGCCGGAACACGTGGAGACGGATCCGTGCGCGATGAAGTTCATTAAGCACAAGTTTTCGATCGAGATGTGTTTTCAATCGTTCGATTTATTGGTGAGGTTTTTACGAGCCTCGGACGGGAACGGCGCAACGAAGTGTTTAGCCATCTTGAACGAAAACGTCGGCGTGAAAATTACGCAGAGGGACTCACCTTCCATGTTTGTCGAAGAGGAGGAAGAGAAAAGCATAGACGCGGTTTTCAGCGGTGTCGTGACTGGGGAGACGACGGCGTCGATTGCCGCGTATAACAGCGGACCTGGGAGGTTTGGTTTACTCGAACAGTCTTTAGAAATCAAAGCGGAGAAAGCTTTTCGGGAAATCGAAGCCAAACACGAAGAGGCGATCAAACGAGAAGACGCGAGAGTGGCCGCGTATAAACCGAAGAAGATTTACAAAAAGAGGAAAAAGAAAGGTTCGGACAGCGAGAACGACGACGACGAGGACGACGACGATAAAGAAGAGAAAATTTTAGACGAAGAGACTATCGAAGTCGACGGGTATAAGGTTTTGAAGAGAAGAGAGATAGACGTGCCGAACGTGCCTCCGACAATCAGTCGCTTACGAAATCCCAGGCTCGTGGATAGCGAGATACCAATTCCCGAGTACGATTACGACGACGGGTTGAGAGCTTTGGAAGACTTCTCGAACAGAGTGAAAGTGACGTCTGACAATTTACCTTCCTGTTGCTTCTTTACGTTCACTCACGCGGAAGGCAAGTTGATTTGCGCGAGCATGTCGCCAGACGTGGAGAAAGTTGTGGGCGGCTTTTCTGATTCTGTGGTGAGAACGTGGGATTTAACGAGTGGCGAAAACGACGACGAGGAGGATAACGAAGAAGACGACGAAAAAGAAGTTGGGGGCAAAGAAACGGCGGACGGCAGGACGACGACCGAAACCGGCGAAAATAAGGAAAAGACCAAAAAAGTATACAAACGCGGCGATAAGATTGGGAAATCCATGAAAGTGAAGGAATTCATCGGTCACTCCGCACCCGTTCACGACGTTCAATACTCACCCGATGGCATCTACCTCCTCTCCGTCTCTCGAGATTGTACCGCGCGCATGTGGTCGTGCGAACTCGAAATCCCGCTTTGCGCGTACAAAGGCCACCAAACCCCGATTTGGTGCGCGAAATGGGCCTCGTGCGGTAACTATTTTGCCACCGGTTCCCACGACAGAACCTGTCGAATCTGGACGACTGAATTATCCTCACCGATCCGAGCTTTCTGCGGCCACATCGGCGACGTCGATTGCGTCGCGTGGCACCCGAATTCCAACTATGTCGCCACTGGTTCCTCCGATAGAACCGTTCGTTTATGGGACGTCAGTACCGGTCGATGCACCCGCCTCTTCGCCGGACACACCAGCGGTGTCACCGCTTTAGCATTTAGCCCAGACGGTCAATCCATATCCACCGCGGACGATTCTGGTATCATCCACTCCTGGGACTTGGACTCTGCGCGATGTTTCAAAACCATGCTCGGCCACGAAAACGCGGTCTACAGCTTAGACTACTCCGGCGGCGGCGGCGAAATCCTCGCCTCCGCGGGCGCCGACGACACCGTGCGCATCTGGGACCACAAAGACGGTTTAGAATCCGTCGTGACTGGTATCATCCCGAAAATCGCGCCGACGAAAACCTTTCGCACGAAAAATTGCCCCGTCGTCAACGCCCAGTTTACTCGTCGGAACTTGTTGTTAGCCTTTGGAAGCCGGCGTATGCCGGTGTACCATCACATTAATTAAGAAATGGCGCGTTCATCAGTCTACGTTCAATCCGTGCTGACATCTGAGAATCAGCATTTGGCGTAGGAAGTCAAGTCTCGCGGAGGGTTTTAATACTATTACTGAGCGAACCTTTTGGAATAATTTTTGAAATTCTGTGCTGGCACATTTCTCTTGCGTACTCTTATTTTAATTGGATTGTTTAATTGTTTTACATCACAAACCTCTTCATTGCAAACGCGCGCGCATAACTTTAACGACTTTAAACTCCTTGAGCTCTGCTTTCGTCGCACGACGCGTGTGTGCGAATTTTTCACCCCTAAATTTTATAATACGAAAAGAATGTCGCCGCCTCCCTCGCCAAACGCGAAGCTCGAGCGGTCGTACACTTTACACAAGGACCGGGAAAAACTCGAACAAGTCAAGTCTGGTCTCCAATCCGAAGCCGCGCAAGGGAACATCGACGTCGTCTTGGAACGACTCTTAAAGCTCGACGCGAAAGTACACCCGAGAGATGTGCCCGCGGTGTATAAGAGAGCGTTATTGAGGTTTCACCCGGACCGACACGTCGGGAAACCGATCGCGAAACGTGCGAGTTACGAGGAGAGGTTGGTTGGTTCGTTGTTGAACGTTTTGGAACATTTCTCTCGAATTTGAACTCGTTTGCGTTTGCGCGCGCCATGTTCTTCTCTCTCTCTTTCTCGAACTCTCTCTCGTAACTCGAGAGAGAGAGAGAGAGAAGCGATGATTCTGCCATTGCCGCAGTCGCCGCCACCTTCGTCGTCGCGAGGTTCTCCTCATCCCTCTCGATTCTATTTCCTTCTCGCTGTTAAGGCGGTTGCTCTTTCACTGACTTTTTAACTAACTAAACGAATCAATCCTTTCTTCTCTAACAACGAAACAGGTTCAAACTCGTCCGTTTGGCGTGGGACAATCACGTCGCCAGACGCGTCGGGAACGTGGTCAAAACCTCCGAGGATGGGGAGATTTTAGAGAAAGCGGAGATATTTGACTACGCGCAAGTGCAGAGAATGATTGCGATGCGCAAAGCGAGAGAGGCGGCGAAATCGAGGTACGAGAAAGAGTTGCGAAAGAAACGCGGCGTAATATTGGAGGAGAGCGAAGACAAAGACGAAGACGCGAAGACGAAGAAGGAGAAGAAGAAGAAGAAGAAACAGAAGAAACAGAATGCCAAACCGGGCGAGCCGGAAAGTTTAGAAGCCATAGCGAAAAGACTCGCGGAGCAAGAGTTCCGGGACGACGACGACGCGTTCTTCGGCGAGAGCACCACTTCCAGCGACGACGAAAACGAAGATAGCGACACCGAATCCGACGTCGACGAGAAAGAGTTGAAACGAGAGAAAGAGAGGCACGATAAGTTGTTAAGATTGCACGTGAAAAACTTGCACAAAGCCGAGAAGAAGACGGTGAAAGAGAGCGTGAAGACGAAGGTGTTGCGATTGTTCCGTCGGGGTCCTCCTGGTCAGTAAAGAAAGTCCGATGATTATAGTATACAAGCAATGGCACTCGCAGCTTTGCGACCACTCGCCGCTGCAGCGCCGCGCCGCGCGGCGGATATCGTATTCAACACCCCTTCTGTTGGGGAAAAATGTAAAATAAGAATATAAAGCAAATGTAGAAACGCATCATAAAAAACAAACGCGTCGTCGTTCTTTAATCATCATCTCGCGACTTTTAGGAGAAAATGGTGTTGCTCTCCTTTTCCTCGTCGTCGCGGGTCTCACTCTCTCGACGCGAGGAGGGTAAGAGAACGACGACGACGTCCAGAAACAACAAAAACGCTCCCGTTTTTTGGCGGCAAAATCGTCGTCTGAACCGTTATTGTTGTTTCGAAGAGGAAGAAGAAAAGAAGACGAAATACGAACCACCATCACTGATCGTCGTCGTGGAAGGCGTAAACGACGCCAAACGCGTTCGCAAAGCTTTGAATGTTGCGCACCCGAACGCGGTGTTCGCGATGCGAGGATCGTATTTCGATGTAAAGGCGAACACGTGGAAAATTCAACCGAATATCGTTCGCGCGGTGGAACGCAACGCCGGATGGGTAAAAGAAGGAGAAGAAGAAAGAGAAAACGACGGGGAAAGAAGAGGCATCGTGGAGGCAGAGGAGGTGATTGTGTTTACAGATCCTGACGTCGCAGGAAGGCAGTACCGACAAAATTTTATACAATATTTACCTCGAGCGAAACACGCGTTCGTGTCGCGGTATCGAGCGCGGTGTAAGAAGAAGACGAGGTGGCACGAAGTGAACGATTGCGGGGTTGAGTTTGCGACGGATGGAGCAATACGAGTCGCGGTGAAGGAAGCGAGAGCACCGAGGACGACGAGGACGATAAAAGCGACGACAACGAGCGGTAGTCGCGGTGAAACAACAACGGCAACGGCAACAACAGAAGGGCTTTTGGAATGGATGACTGTGGACGACATGGAGCGAAGGGGATTGAAAGGAACGACAAAAACCGACGTTCCCGGCGTCTCATCGAAGCGACTTCGCCAGGTCTTAGGTAACGTCTTAGGCATCGGCGATTGCGACGCGAAGCAAATGCAGAGACAGTTGAATATGTTCTTCTCTTCGAAGGAGTTTGAAAGGGCCATGGAAACGTCTTTAGAACTGTTAGAAAGCGGCGAAGCAGAAGCGTGCGATTTTCACGACGTAAACGACGACGACGGTTTGGAATCGAATTAAGAGAACGAAGATGGCGAAGAAGATTTTGGATTCGACGCGAACGCGTACATTCCGCCCGGCCAAGCGCCGCCAGGTTTTGAATAATAACACATGAATAACAATAACAATTAGTAGGGTTGTTTAAAGAGTAGTTTTAGTAGTAGTAGTAGTAATAGCAGTACTCGTTTTAGTATAATAGTAGTAGTAATAGAGCGCGATCCCATCGCTCGTCATCATCGTCGTCTTCATCATCATCACACGAGAGCGATCCATTAACAAACTAATATCCGGTCAAACTCCCACCTCTCCCGATAATCTCCCCGACGCAAAACCACGCGTACGTCTCTAACCCGAACAAAACCGCCACCCCTACTTCTTTCACGCTCATCTCGTCCACTTTCTGCCACCGTTCTTTGACCACTGCCGCTTCTCGTTCGGCCGTTTCGATCGCTTTCGGGATTCGGGCGAGATTGGTATACAAAAGTTGCTTCGGGAGCTTCGCCGCTTGCTGCTCGTCTTTGACGATAAACTCCGCATTTTTCGCGATGGACGTTTCCAGAGATTTCTTTATCGATGGTAAGACGGTGTTCGTGACCGTCGTCGCGGATTCAAGCGCGAGCGTTCGCGCTTTGTGCACGTATCTCGACATCAACTCTTTTTCCCTAATAAAATCTAATCTTAATCTTTCTCTCTTTAATCTCTCACTCTCTCTCTCTCTCTCAAACGGCGCCTTTTCGTTAAAACACAACAACAGATCTCCGCAACAGATCTCTCAAACTCTCTCTCTCTTCCTTTTCTCTCCTCCCCTCGTCTTTCCAAGGAGAAAGAAACAGAGCAAAAAGGTTTTAAAAATTACGTACACGTAGCTCGAGGAATACAAGACAAAGAAGAGGGAATTCGCTCCTCTGGGTAATTAGGGTTTTACATTAATTGACCGAAATATCTTCTCGTGCAATATTTTCTCGTGCGCAATCTCTTCAGAAAAGAATCGCCTCACGAAGAACTGCTTCTATAAACATACACACACGTATACATTGTTTTGCAGAAAGAGAAGTAAATATACACACGGATTGAAGAGAGTTTTGTTCTTTGTTCGCGCAAAAGCGTGAGAGTAGTAATAACTACTCTTAATCCATCAGAACGACGCGGGGGAGGAAGTTTGTGGTAAAAGTACGGAAGAATCCAATCCTTCCGAGAAGAGATTAAGCGCGTCGTTTTCTACGCATTCCTCTACTCCTCCTTATTAAAGAGAGACCGGAAGAAGTTTGGGTTTAAACGCGTGAAGAAAGAATGAAGGCGGTGAATACTATCGAGATGCAAACGACGATGGAAACATCGACGACGATTAAAACGCTTTCGAAAGCCCCGAAGGCGGCTTTGATGGTGATGATGATGATGTTCGTCGGCGTCTTTTCTGTTGTCACGCTGTTCAATGATAGAATGATGATCTTGTTCTTCCCCGAAGAGAACAACGGCGGTCGAGTGGCGATGTTGGGAACAACAGCAATCGCGATGAGTGTTGGGTCCGCTTTTGTGTTTTACGAGAAGAGAAAGAGGAGGATTTGTACCGCGACGCACGCGGGCGATGGGGCGAGGAGCGACGCGGAGAACAACAGTAACATGAATGCAGCGGCAGAGGAAAAGAAGAACAAGGACGAGAATACCATTAATAAATCGTCTTCTCAACCGGGATCGCCGGTAACGCCGCCGCAGTCGTCGTCGAAAACGTCGGCGTCGAACGCGTTCAACTCCGCTTCCGGTAGTAAAAAAGGAAGCAGGAACAAAGGCGGCGCGAAGGAAGTGAAAATCGACGACGAAGCATTGGAGAAGTTCAAGTTACAACAAGAGCGTCTCAAGAACGAGCGATTGGAGAGAGAGAGGATGATTTTTGAGAGAGAAGAGGCGGAGAGAATCGCTCGAGAGGCAAAGGAGAAGGAGTTGATTGAAAAGAGACGATTGAGAGCGTTGGAGCACGAGGCGGAGTTGGAAAAGTTACGGTTGAAGAGGTTAGCGGAGAAAGAGGAAGAGGAGAAGAAAAAGTTAGAAGAAGAGGCGAAGAGTAAGGCGAAGGAGAGCAGTTACAATACGAGCAACGAGATGCATCATCAACATAATCACCACGTGGCCGAGGCGCAAATGTATCAGCATCAACAGCAACATCACCGAGGAGGAGGAGGACCGACGAGTCCGAAACAGATTCCGTCGCCGCACTTTAACCTGCCGAAACCGCCTCCAGGTCCGCCGCCCGAGCACGTCGTGCGTGCCGTTCGCGCGAAGCAGCAAATGACGTCCGCGACTACGTCTGTTAAGATGAACGAGACGCCGTTGCCTCCGATGGCGCCGATTCATCTCGACGAGTTGCACAAGGACAAAGCCGCGCAGAGAGAAATTTCAAGATCCGCAGTTGGACCACCTCCTGGATTTGGTAGCATTGGAGGCGGCGAGCATCTTTCAATTGGTGGCGAAGACAGAGGTCATCAGCGGGCGCATTTGCTTGTCCATCAACGCACGGATTCGTTCGCTTCGGACGGAGCGTTGAACGACGTTTTGGGCTTGACGTTCTCCTCTTTGGGCGACGACGTGTTTGGCCCGTTTGACGACGGCGACGACATCGAAAAAGTGCGTCAACCGAACGTTACGGGGCAACCGCCGTTACCACCTGGTACACCGCCCGCTCAACCTTTAGCAGCGCAACAAATGCCGAACAACACGGAAGTGCGAGAATGGCTTCGCATGCTCAACTTGGAACAATTCGCCGAGATTTTCGAACGAGAATCCATCGTGATGAGCGATTTAGTCTTGCTTCGCGAACGCGATTTAGAATCGTTAGGATTACCTCTTGGGCCAAGGAGGAGAATTGCAGCGTCAGTAGCGTACATGTCCACAACCACAACGGCGTCGACGAATACGAATAGTGCTAATACCGCTGCTACTACCAATGGCCCGCCGGACAGTAGTCCGACTCTGCCTCTGCCGCCACCGTCTTTGTCGTCGCGAGGAGCAGGGCACGACAGATCTCCCAGCAAAGATGGTTTTTTGCATCAAAACCAAATGTTATACCACGGGTACTCGGCTTCTGATGGTTTGTTCGAAGTCGACGTGGACGATCTCGTCCCCGTCGTCGAAGAAGAACCGAGCATAAAAGAACCGTCGCCGATTATGGTTGAAGCGGCGGCCAAGATCAAAATCGCCTCGGCGACGATGAAAGTGCCGCAAGAGTTTTACGATTGCATCACGTGCGAAGTTATGTTAGAACCAGTCATCACGAGCGACGGTCACTCGTACGATAGAAACTCCATCGCGAGATGGTTGGAAAAGCACGACACGAGTCCGATCACTGGCGAGAAATTGGCGCAGAAAAAACTGACGTTGAATCACTCTTTGAGAAGTTCAATTTTAGCCTTCGCGGATGATTACTGCGCGCCTTTACCGAGAGAATAATAGGAAACACGCATACTAGACGATATATGTATAATAGAGAGAGAGAGAGAGAGAGAGGAGTAGTAGGGATACACGTATTAATAAAAGTAAATCATCGATAGTAATGATCAATACTAAAATTTGACCACAACGACGTTTGCGCGTGTCTTTTTTCGATTGAATACTTTAGGCTCAGTTTAAATTTGTACATCATCTTTCGCACTCAGCTACTACGAAAAAAGTTTTTAAGTCATCATTGCCCTGAGTATCTGACTATTCGCGCGTCCTTCCTCGTCACATCCATCGCTGCACACTTTCTCGCGACCCCGTCATCAATTAAAGGACCAAAAACCTTATTATATTCTCCGTCGCCGCGAGCGCTCGCTCGCTCGGAAAACCCACCGAAAGAACGAAAGAGAGAGGATAAAGAAAAGAAACAGAGAAACTCTCGGAAACGCGCAAACGACCGGCTCAGTTTAAAGATGTTTACTCACCGTACTAAAGTCAAATAAATTGTCACTTTCTTCCATCATCGCCGTCTTGTATGTGCTTTCCTGCACATCCAAAGGTTGTTTCCGAGAGAAAAAAACGAGCTCGATACACAGAAGCAAAGAGTTCCACGAACAGGCTCAGCGCAAAGTGTCTCGCCACCGCCAAGTGTGCCCGCGCACCACTCGGACGAAATCAGAATTTTATGCTCCACTTAGTTGTATACATCATTGCCTTTTAAACGTCTCGCCATTATTCACTTCTGCATCATCGCGCGTGCTAAACAACGAAGAAACGAAAAACCGAAGAGCGTTTAGAGATACAAAAACAAACCTCTTTTCTTCTCTCTTGGATTGTGTGTAGGCTCAGTGATTCTTGTTCAGCACGAGTCACCCTCGCGCGCGTTTCCTCCTCCTGCGCGCGCGACGGTGAAATCAGCTTAGCGTGAAAAAAGTGCTTTGACATACATCATCGCCTTCAACGCGCGCGCGCGAAACGCGCGAAGTGTGTTTGATCAGATCAGATCGAGAAGAGAGAAAAAAAAAATTGACGTTTTTCCACAAAAGAAAACCCTTCTGACTTTTCCCCTAAAAATAAGGATATAATGCAACAACTCGCTGCTCGAACGACGACGAACACTCCTTCGTTCTCTCGTCGAAACCACCCGATGATAAGTCGGAGGACAAAACGCAAAGCCCCTTTTTTGCCCCGCGTTTTCGACGGTGAAAGTAAAACGGAAGAACGTGATGAGAATTTGGACGAGAGAGTTTTAACAGAATCTGACGCGGATTGTTTCGTACACAGGAATCGAAGACAGATGCTGTTGGCATCCTCGACCGCAGCTTTTGCTGCGCGTGTATCGAGGACCAATGATATCGCTTTGGCCGGGTCATCAGAGTGGGCGAGTTTAAACGACGGCAGCGCGCCTGGTTTAGCGTCTCCCCCTCCGTCGAATGCAGACCCAATCATAAAGAAAACAGAGCGACTGGGTTTGAAATACGAGTTATTAGCGTCTGGAAGCGGGGAGGAGGAAGTGGAAAGAAACGACGTCGTCGACGTGGATTACGTCATGCGACGCGCGAATGGGTATTTCATTTACTCCAACGCGGATTGCGGCATCGGATGTGGAAACGGCGACCCGGAACGGTGGGCCATCGCGGACGGCTTCGTCGATACTATTCCGGAAATGGTAGTTGGGATGAAGAAAGGCGAAGTGCGGAAGTTTTTAGTGAAACCAGAGTTTGGGTACGCGAGCGCGCCGAAAATTTTAAAACCGCAACCGCCTGAGTTTGGGCAAAGACGACAGATTGAAGCGCATTGCACCGAACCGCTTTTGTTTGAAGTTCGCGTAGTTAAAATTCGCAAGGCGCGGTGACAAACTTCGACGAGGGAAAACTACTACTCATTCGGCAACGACAACATAATGATATATAATAATTAAAACGCGTTTCTGCTCTCGTAGTCCTTAATCTCATCCTCCGCTTTATCCAAAATCTTAATCAAATACGCCTTGTTATACGCCGTGCTCTCCGGATCGAACCCGTTCGGGTACTCGCTCTTCGCGCCTTCTTTGCTCGACATGGAAACCTGAAACGCAACCTTCGCTTGCGCGTTCCACGTGTTCGCGTACCCGTAAAACGACTTCCCGTGTTGGTATTGGTACTTATCGAACCAATACGTGCGATATTCCTCAAACTCCTGCAATTTCGCCGGATCGTACTGTTTCTTCGTTTGGTCGTAATCTTTCCCGTTGAGAATATCTTTCGTCATGTTGATCATCTTCAACGTCTCCTCGGCGAATTCCGCTGGGGCGGCTGCTTCCGCTTCTTCCGGGTTCGCAAAAAAACCAAAAGCCGTCGTAAACGCGCTCAAAAGTAACGCGTTTCTTCGGGTAGACACCGCCTCCTTTTCGACGTCGTTCGATGAAGAAGAAGAACAAATCTCTCGTTCACTCGCACAAGAAGATACGTTTTTCCTCATCATCATTTTAGTGTTTTGTCGCGCACTAAAACCCGATTTCGAGGACGACACTCCTCGGCAACAACTACGGTAGGAGGAGAAAAACCGGTTGTTCGATCGAGATAACGAAGGCATCGTAGCCGAGAAAGAGGAGGACATGTTCGCGGACATGATGATATATGTGTTTTATGGGGATATCTGAGATGAAAAAAGTGGATAAATTGGAAAAAAAATTGGACCAAAAAAGAGGAAAAATCGCCACTTTTGTTGTTGTAAAGTTCTTTGAAGTGTGTGATACTGAGACACGAGAACGCACAAGAAGGCGCTCTTCTTTCTCGAGGAGGAAGAGTGAGAAGTGGAGAACGCGTTTGGGCGATTTTTACGTCGCGTACTACACAATAAAATGCCGAGATACAACCCGAAAAAAGCCGCCGCGAAAGCCGCCGGGAAACCAACTTTCAAGAAAGACAAGCAACGAGAATCGACCGGTTTAACGAAGCAGTTTACCAAAGGAACCTCTTCTAAAACTTCTGTTGATTTCGTGAAAACGAAACGAAAAGTCGGGAAGAAGATCAAGAAAACGAATAACACGAATCAAGACGCGAAAGTGACGTCGAAACGCGTGAACGTTTTAGAACAATCCGTGGCGGCGAATTTATCGAACGATGGGACGTTGCGAACCAGGAGAGGGACGGGGATGCAAGAACTCGTGAATCGAACGACGCACCACGCAGGGAAGACGAGGAAAGAAGCGCTAGAAGGGATGTTGGAGTTACTTTCGGAGTTTAAGCAGGATGCTTTGCTCAGTCGGAGGAACGGCGGGAGCGCGGACGCGAACGCGGTGTGCGAAGCGGTGTGCGCGAGGTTCGTGGACGCGGACGCGGACGTGAGGAAGAGCGCGTTGGAGTGCCTGAGAGATGGGTTGTTACCCGCGTTTCAAAACGAAAACGGTATTTCACCTTACGCGGATTCGATTATTTTGAGGTGTGGGGCAGCGTTGACGCACGTGGACGCGAGAGTGAGAGAAGACGCGCCGAAAGCGTTGAAGGCGGTGATTGATTTCGCGCCGAGAGCGATGGTGACGAGACGAGCGCCGAGGGAGACTTTAGGTCGGTTTAACGCCGCGTTGTTGGATTCAGGCGAGGAAAGGGCGAAGAAAGGATCCACGGGTGGAAATATCGATACCAAAAGGGACGTGGAAGGGAAAATTACGTCGTTGGAATGTTGCGCTGCGTTTTTAATAGCTTTAGAGAAGGAAAATAGTTTTGGCGCGAGTAAGATAAAGATGACGTCAGTAAGTCGTGGTGGTTTTCGAGTAAACTTTCGAAACGACGACGAAGAGAGCGAGCGCGAATATCCACGAGTTTCGGTTTCTTCGAATCGTTTGTATAAGAATACGAACGAATCGACCACGTTCGACGCGAACTCAGAAACCGAGTCTTCGGAGACCAGGATTGCTTTTCGTAAACTCAGAGCGAACTGCTTGAAAGTGTGGCAAGATTGCGCGGAGACTTTGAGGGATGAACACGGCGTGGACGTTTTACGCGTCGAATGTATGATTCGTGCGATGGAGTGCATTCGATTGTTAACGAGCAGCGCGTGCTTACAAGATGCAACCACAAACGACGCCTTTGAGGTTGAATTCGCGGAGAAAATCGAAAAGGTTCTTTTAGTATCCCGCGCGTTTCCAGCATCGGCGCCGGGCGGCAGCGGGAGCGCCGGCAGCGGCGCTTCGAAGAAACAAAAACAAGCGCAAAACAAAAGCAACAGAGGAGACGCTAAAAATACTACCACGACGAGTAACAACGAAGTCTGCGCGAGTTTAGCGAAACATAACGTCGAAGCGTGCAAAGTTCTCCTTTCCATCTCGAAACGCCGATTGGTTTCAGAGGCGTATCCAGGTATCGGCTACTCGTCGAGGATGTGGTTGGCGTCTGCTATTACGCCTCCGGGAGTTGTTGTAGACGGAGGTGAAGTTGGGGACAAAGTGGAAACGCCGGATGAGTGGTACGCGGATTTGTTACGCGTCGCGAAAGATGCGTTGTTAGTACATCACGAAGGAATCGTTGATGTATCGTTTGAGCATCTTCGATTTGCGATCGCGCGAGTGTGGAACCAAGTGGCTTCCGGGAACGCATCGGTGTCGAGTACTTTGAATAAAAAAAAGAGCGGTGGGAATATAAACGCGAAGGAAATAGCGGGACTTAAACGGAAAGCGTGCGTGGAAATCTTCTCTGAAATGATTGACCAGAGAAGCGCAAAGAAAGGACGAAGAAAGGACGTCGTCGTTGTCGAACCGTCGCTGGAATGGATCTCCTTCACCTCGAGAGCACTGTGGACCATGAAGCACAAAGAGCCGAAAACGACGTTTCAATTGCTAAACGCCGCGAGACGATTGGCAAACACCGCGTTGACTGAAACCGAAAACGACGATAACGCCGGGATACTCCTAGCGATGCGGAAGATCGAATCTGAAATTGCTCCTTTCTTTGCCGTTTGCGTCCAAGGCCAAAAACCGATTCCCGGACCGTTCACAAAACTTCCGCGAGATGTTCAGTTGGAAGCGTTGGCGTTGCTTGGTGCTCTGCCGTCAATATCGGTGATTACCATTAAAGCGCTCGCGGCGGCTGCTTTGCTCGAACCGTTTAAAGGCGCTCCGAGCGCAAACGAAGAAGAAGACGAGGAGGAAGAAAACGGCGAAACGATCGTCGGAAGCGTCGTCGATCTCGTCTCGTTTCGGTTTAAGAACAATTGCGAGCTCGCGTTGGTCGTATCGTTACTCGTCACGTTTCTTGCGGGTCCATCCTTTGCGGAATCACTGGAAGAACAAACACACGCTCGAAAGCTCGCCGCAAAGACGCGTAAGAAAATATGCGACGCGATTATCGCTTTAGGGGATGATGCCGTCTCTGGCATTCGATTAGCATCTACCGCAATTACGAAAACGATCGAAAAGCGCATTGAAGATGGCGATATGCACGGTGCAGAACGATGTGCAAAAGGGGGCGTCCTGTTAATCGACCGCGCGATGGAACGAGGCGGAATGGATGTAAATGCTTCTACTTGGGAGAATGAATTCGCGGAACTTCGACGAAAATGGGCGCAAACCGTTCAATAGAGTAATAATAACTATTATTAGGATTAGAGCAAAATAGCATCGCAGCACGCGAACTTAGATGTGTACAATACTCATATAATAAGATCGAACATTCTTCACACAAAAGTCAAAAGTCGTCGTTCGTTTTTTACATCAGTATCCAAAAATGTTTGTATGAATTAAATACGGCGCTAATAAAAAAGTCTACATGAAATCGTACTGATCGTCCACGTCTTGATACTCGTACTTATAATCGTCCAACCCTGCGTCTCCTTTCGTGCTCCCGGTGTTGATAAACTTCTTCTTACTCCCACTCGTCGCTTTCTTACTCTTTTGTTGCATCTCTTTTTCTTTCTTAATCTTTTCGTTTCGAAGCGCCGCGACGTGCGACTCAATCTCCTTCACATCCGCGCCGGGAAACTCGCTCAACGCAACTTTAATGAACGTCTTCACGGCCACCTTATAGTGAGGACTGTTCCTGTGTTTATAAAAGTGTTTCTTTACGGATGCGGTGGCGAGCTTTTCAAAATCCTTCGCGTTTTTTGGTTCAAACGTTTCCAAGTTGAAGTCCTTGAAATCCTCCTCGGAGCCGAACAACTCAATCGCGGCTTTTAAATCAGCCTCTTCGACGAGCTTTTGCTGCCTTAGTTTTTCCGCGATCGGGTCCGCCAAGGTTTCGTCCACGTACGCTGCTCTTACCTCTGCTTTTTTGACTGGTTTCTTCGTCGGTTGCGCCACCGGGACTTCTTCCTCTTCCTCTTCTTCCTCGTCGTCCCATTGCGCTTTCTCTTGGACGACCGCAGATGGTTCGAACTCTTCGTCGTCCCAATCTAAATCACTCATGTTGGTATTCTTATTCGTAAAAAAGTGTGAACTGTATGAATACGAACAACGGTACAGATGTATGTGTGCTTTTCGACGGTGACTTGAAAAGTATGATGCGTTAAGTGTTTACAAAGAAGACGGATAAATTAATCAGGATTTTCCCTAAAAAGGCAGGTCTTTTTGATCAAAAATTGAGATAAAAATGTCACGAAAAACGCTAAAAGCGCATCCTTAATGAGGAGGTTTATAGTATTAAACGCGTATATCTTTCTCTATTTCTTAAACGTGTTACATTTCTAAGCGCGCATTGCGTTGCGTTTCTCTTGACTTTTGCACTATTTTTTGCTCTTCTTCTTATTAAAGTTTTACTTTATACGTTTTTCGCGTGGACGTCAATCGTCACATCGACACTTTGACGCTTTCGTTGATGCCGTCGTTTTCATCATCGTTTTCACCGTCGCCTTGCTCTGGGAAAGTAGTAAAAGTCGTCGCGTCCCCTCCAATGTCATCATCTTCTTCCCTCTCGACTTTTGCTCCTTCTTCGTCTTCGCCGCCGGTCGGTTTGTGGCGATGAAATTTTCTCACGTCGAAAACGTTCGTATCGAGCGCCAATACCGTTCCCGGGTGGTGACCAGTCACGTACTCTAACATCAGTTCGTCGATGGTAAGTTCCTTCTCCGCTGCCGATTTCTTCGCTCTGTACCAAGAGTAGCTCGTGATGTTTGTTGCCTCGTCCACGTATTTCTTCACGACCACGTCGTGTTTATACTTGATTCTCTGTTTATCCAAGTTGACGTGTTCCGTCGATCCGTCTTCGTACGCGACGAAATGTTCTTGCGTCGCTTCGTCGTAAGATACGACGCACCCGTCGTACCAACCTCCGTCTTCGGGCCATAAGATTGAAAAAAAATTATCCACGCACGCCATACCGAACAGGCGTTGATTCTTCTTCGTAATCGTCGTTTTGTTCAAATCTTTCAAACTGACAAACGTCGCGTTTAGGTCTGGTCTGTTTAACACCGCTCTGGGTTTCCCTTTGCCTTTTTGCACGACAAACGCATCCACGGGCAAACCAGCTGGTTTGTCCGTTTTTTCTCTCAATCGCAACGGTAAAAACATCCAGTGACGAGCGTTGTCGTTCATGGTAATCAACGCCGCTCGCCGTCGTTCGAATTTTTCCGATTCCCACTTTTCCTGTTTGATCTTCTCTAACCGAGCTTGTTCTTGTTCGATCATTTTGACGGCGATTCGTCCGGACCGTTTTCTATTTTCTCTAGCGCGGTACTCCGCTTCGCGCTTTTCCTTGGCTTCTTGTTCTTTCATTTTCGTCTCTCTCCGTTTTTTGGCGTCCGCGTCGATCGCGCGTTGTCTCGCGTGGAGCGGTATGAACGCGTTCTTCAAGTAACTCGCCAACTCGCGATCTTCACTCCCGGAGGATCTCTCTAATACTATCGCTAACGCTTCTGTTTCCTCTAACGTACACGAAATTGTTTGCCACGCCGGCTCGACGCCGTCGTAACTAAATACCTCCTTCGCGTCCGCTTCTTTCAGCTTATCCCACCTCCAAACTCTCGGAGACGCGTCGCCGAGCGTGAAGTAATACCGACCTTCGCTGTCGGTGCCGACAGAGTTTCCGTGGACGTCTCTGTCTCGAAGAACTTCCGCCGTCGCGTCGTGGGTGAAATACGTTTCAGTCGATGCTTTTAAATCGGTCTTCCTTTGACCTTTCTCCTTCTCCTTTCTCTTTTTCCTCTCGTTTTCCATTTCCAAGATTCTGGCGACTTTTCTCGCGCGCTCGGCGCGATCCTCCATGTTTTCTTTCACGATTTCACTTTGCACCGCTTTATCTTCGCACAACGCGCACAAGATATCCAATCGCGTCATCGGATCGACCGAGAAAAACGTCTTCAACTTTTTCATCTTCGCTTCGCTCGCATCGACGAACGCGTCTTGCACATCCAACGGATTCCCGTGCGGAAACTCGTCCGGATTCTCATCCGCGAGTTCGCCGCACAACCAAATCAACTGTCCTTCCCAATCGCCAATCGTCAGCGTTTCCTTCACCACTTCCTTCTCGCCTTCTTTCTCGTTTTCTTCCGAAGAAAACATCAACCGACACATCAACTCGATCAACTTCGAACACTCCTCCGGGAAAAGCAAACCTCGTTCTAACTCCTCCGGTTTGAACGCCGGCAGTAACAACGTCGCGCTAAAGTTCACGACGAAGGAAACCACGTGAAAGAAACGCCAATCCGAACGTAAATCCAGCGTCCATCGCTTGTGGTCTTTATGAGATAACGAAGAGATGCCGTATACAGAGGACCCTGCTTCCGGGTCAAACTTTGGAAAATTGGCAACTGAGCGTTCGAACACGGATGATGAAGTGTTCTTCGCGTTGGCGGTACCGGCGCAGTGCATTCCGAACTTGCTCGAGTTTGGTTTCTCTTCTTTTGGTTTACTTTTCTTCTTCATGCCGTTCGTGTTGTTTTTCTTCTTCTTAAGAGCAGCAGTTTTCGCAGCGAGAGCAGCATTTGACGACGACTTTTGAATACCTTTTGTCTTCATCTTCTTCGTCGTCGTCTTCGCCACCATTGCAGTACTCCTAAACTCTCCCACGGGGAAATCTCTCAAGTAATCCACTTGGGAAAGAATCGAATCAAATCAAAGCACGAGCGCTCTCGAAACACGAACGCTCCTCTTTCCCGAACTTCTTTCCCTGAAAAGCAGCGGTAAAACACCACGCAAAACTTCGCAGAAATCTCTCTCTCTCTCTCTCTCTTGTGTGTGTGCTCTCGTTTTCCTCTTCTTAAAGCGTCAATACATCTTCATCTCGAGTGTGTTTTTTAGTGTGGAGTTGGAGACAAAAACGAGTGAAGCTTCCCTCACAAAAAATTGGAATAATATCAGATAAAGACTTTAGAGACAGGAGTTATTATTCGTAGCACATACGCGAGGGAGAGATAAAAGAGAGAGGTGTTCTTTTACGAGTCTGTTTTTGTGTGCGTGTGTTATTATTAGTAGTAGTATTACCACAAAACACCGTTGGAGAGAGACGAAAGGAGGAGAAGGGATTACACATTTTGGTCTGTCCTGGGAATTGGAATAATCTCTCTCTCTCTCTCTCTGTGATGACTTCTTTAACGAGCAGCGGTTTTGCGACGACGCAAAACGCGCAAACTTTGATGCGCACGAATACGAAAACCAACAAAAAGAAAACCATCTTTTTTGCCGTAAACATGAGAAGAGGAAGGACGAAAAGCGCTTCGTGTTCTTCGTTTTCGTCACATTTACCACACTCTTCTCTCATAATAAGGAAGGAGTTTAAGAGAACGAGAACAAACGCGATCACGGATTGGATGGATTTGAACGACGTGGACATGAACGAGGACGACGATTCGGACGAGGACGAGGACGAGGACGATCCGTGCGTCGTCGTGAGAGAAGAAGACGACGACGATGATGATGGTGATGTTGAAGCGAGCGAAGCGACGTCTACGAAACCTTCTTCGGTGATGACGAGTTTAACGGAACGAGATGATTGCGTCGAGGAATCACAAGAGACTTTGAAGAAAAAGAAGGAAAAGGGAAAGAAGATAAAAAGGAAAAAGAATAAGACATCGTCCGGGTCGTCTTTGTTGGTGTTCTCTGGAGGGACGGCTATGAACGGCATCTGCGACGCGTTGAGAGATTACACGACTTCGGTCACGCACGTGCTTCCGGTTTCCGACGACGGTGGGTCGACTTCGGAAATTATTCGAGTTTCCGGTGGACCAGCCGTAGGAGACATTCGCAGTCGGTGTTTGCGTTTATCCGACGAATCTACGAGAGAAGCCATCGCGGTGAAGGGGTTATTAGCGCATCGATTACACCCGACGGATGAAGAGTTGGCGAAAAATGAATGGTACAAGATTCAAGAAGGCGATTCGCCGCTGTGGGACGGCATCGATAACGCGTACGCGACAATTATTCGACGGTTTTTGGTTCACTTTCACACGGAAGTTACCACGAACACGCACAAAGAACGTTTCGCGTTCGTGAACGGATCCATAGGTAACTTTTTCTTCGCCGGAGCTCGCATGTTTTTCCGGTCCATGGAAGCGGCGATCTTTTTATACGCGCGAGTTTCCAAGTTACCGAGAGAAACCATGGTCGTGCCGTGCATCGAGTGTGAAGATAACGAACGCGTGACAATTAACGCCGAGTTAACGGACGGAACGATTCTTCGAGGCCAAAACGATATTTCGCACCCGTCCGTGGATAAGAAAAGTTTCACCAAGCAGTTCCACGTGGAGGACGGACGACAAGAGGTTCCGAGCGTCTTCTCTAAAGAATTCTGGACCGATATCATCGAATCCGGAGAGTTCCCGGAAATCGAAGGGAAAGAGTTTTGGGGTGGGATACCACAATCTACGGACGGTCACGCGCGCGTTCGCGACGCGCTTGCCGACGGCAACCTCTCCTCCGCCTCCGAGTTGATCCAAAGCCGTTTGGTAGATTTGACTTTGCGCCCGTTATCCGTCTGGGACGTGGATAAAGCCGTCACCGCCTCCGAGAAGCTCGATTCACCAATCAAGCGCATTTATTACGCCACCGGCGACGGCTCGGATTCTGCTTCGAACGAAATCGGTGAAATCTTCCCGAGAGCGAACAAAACCATGCTCAAACAACTCGAAACCTCCGACGCCATCATCTACGGCATGGGCTCTTTATACACCTCAATCGTCCCGAACTTGATTCTCCGAAACGTCGGCGAAACCATCGCCCAACGAAACTGCCCAAAGATCCTCCTCTTTAACGGTTCCGTCGACCGCGAAACGAGCGGCATGTCCGCCGCCGATTACATCCTCGCCATCGTCGACGCCTTGAACCGAAAACACACCGAATACGCCATCGACTTCCACGTCTCCGAATACGTCACGCACATATTAACCCCAGACGGCGGTCAGTTCATCGTCGACGACGACGCGATAAAAGCCGCGGAGTTAACCCGGGATAAAGTGCGCGTCGTCAAAAGCGAATTAAAAAAGAAGAAGAAAGAGAAAACCGCCAACGGACGATACGCGCCTTCCGAGCTCGTCAAAGCCATTTCAGCCGTCGTCGACGAGAACAAAAACAACAACAGTAACAATACCAATAATAGCGATATTAGTCTAGCAGTAGTAGCAGAAAGCGAAAGCGACGCAGAGAAAGAATCGTTGTCCTCTTCCTCCTCCTCTCCGCGGTGAGAGAGAGGGAGAGAGCGTAATAGTTTCTTTTAGTCAAATGTTTCATTAATTTCAAAGAAAAAGCAAGCGAAAAACCTCACAAAACACACACAAAAAATGCGTCGAGCACTCACGAACGCGTTCGCGTCCTCGTCCTCTTTTTCTCAAAAGCATAGATTAGCAGCAGCAGCGGCAGTTAATGTATCGTCGTCAGTTTCTTTTGTTGACGGTATAAGCGGCAACGGGGTAGGATTCGCGCGCGCGAGGATGAAGAACGTTTTTAGGGAGAATGTGCGATCGATGCACGGGACGAATTACGCGCGAAAGAACGACGGATATATCGACTGGAGGACGGGGACTGCGTGGGATTCATCGAGACGAAAAAGTGAAAAGGATGTCGTTACTGTTGTAGATGATGATGACGGTAGTAGTGTGACGAGTAAAAGTGTGAAATCGACGCCTCCGCCGAGGGTGATTTCAGTTCGAGATTTCTCGAGCGAGATGTGGACGAACGCGAGAGGTTCAGGAGGTAAAGGAGGTAAAGATACCAGCAGCGACGACGACGAAGAAGAAGATCCACAATCGACAATCGATGACATCGATTCAGGGAGGAAAATGATGAAAGATTGGACGCCGCGCGAAACGTTGGAGTTCATCGAACGCGGCGCGACTGCGGAAGACCCGAGAGATTTCATGGACGACGAGACGATTCGAGAGTACGAGGCGATGAAACGGAGGATCGACGAAGCACCGGCGAAACAGAAACGGTTTTTGTTGAATCAGGCGTTGAAAGGGCGCGTCTTTTCGAACGTTCAAGACGAGGAGGATCGGGAGAGAGAGGCGCTGGTGAAGTCGTTGAAACAAAAAGTCATCGACGTGAATAGGACGTGTAAAGTGACGAAAGGGGGCGGATTGATGAACTTTACCGCCATGGTGGTCGTCGGGAACGGTCGAGGCGTCGTTGGGTTCGCGACTGGTAAAGCCAACGAGGTTGGCCCGGCGATTGAAAAAGCGACCAAGAAAGCGGCGAGGAGTCTGACCTTTGTCGAACGGTTTGAAAATCACACGATTTTTCACGAATTGCACGGAAAATGCGGTAAAACGAGAGTGAAGATGATGCCGAGTAACTCCGGCAGTGGGAGACGGTGTAACGATATCATCGACGCTATTTGTGAGTTAGCTGGAATTAGAGATTTGAAGGCGAAAGTGCACGGGAGTCATCACCCGCACAACACCGTTCGAGCGGTGTTCGAGGCGTTGGCGAGCATGCAAAGTCCCGGGTCAGTCGCCGCGAGAAGAGGCATGAAGGTGTTCCAGGTTTAATACTACTAATGCTAGCGTTTTATTCGTGTTACGCGCACAGAGTTCGTTTTAAACACCTTTTCCATGATGATGTTCTTCTTTGCGAGAAATCGATTATTCAGAGTTGTTTTTCCTCACTTTCTTAACTGTTGGACGAATTCAATCTTTCGACGAGAACTCTATCTACTAAATGTACCAGCACGAGGCACGGCGACGACTTCTCATCATCTTTGCGATATAATAGCGATGACCTCTTCCTCTTCCTCCTCCTCTTTTTCGTTCCTATTTCTCGAGGACCACGAAGACGTCGTCGCCGTCGTCCAAAACTGTTCTTTGCTTTGCGTTTCTCTCCCGAACGCGTACGAACGGAAAACGCGAGGAACGGTTTGGATGACCACGCACGCGCTGTGCTTTGAACCCAAAAACGACTTTGATAAAGACGAGGATAAAGAGCCTGGCTCGAGGACGAGAGCGAGAACGAGTGCACTGGCACAAGTATTAGGGGAATCCCCGGGAGGAACAAAAAGGAGTAAACGAGTTGAAGGAGAAGCAAAAATTGTGAAAATCAAATACGAAGACGCGATTGGACCTTCGATTGACATGTCGAGAGTGGAACGGAATGCCGTGGATATTTCGACGGAGAAAGCAGTTTTGATCTGTGGGAACGAGAGGAGAGAAATCGTGAGAGATGAAACGATCGTTTGGAGAATTACGATGGAAGAAGAGGAAGACGGGGAGGAGAGCATCGAGCAGCGGTTGCGAACGCCGGCGAATAAGCTGTTGAACATTTCGAAGCAGAAAAACAGGCAGACAAAGTGCGAACAGTTGGCGTTTTTATCTAGGCAAAGGGAAGGTAATTTACGATTCGATGAGAAAAATATGAGGGTGAAAGGGGAGACGAGTCGATTTGATGCACCCGCGGCGAAGATTTCGCCGTTGGTGAGAAGAGCCGGGAGAGTTAGAGTGACGGATGCGCATTTGTATTTTCAACCTTTGATTGTGAGAGATAGCAAGGCGAAGAAAAATATAGCGAATTGGGTGGCTTTGAAAGACGTCGTCGCGGTCGCTCGCAGGCGGTACGCGTCGAGACCAGTTGCTGTGGAGGTGTTTTACGAAGTGAGCGATGACGACGATGCTAGCAATAAATCGAAATCGACGATGATGCGCGGTTCGAGTGTTTTATTCGCGTTTCGTTCTGAATCCGCGCGAGAAGCTGTAATAGAGGCGCTTTTAAAGAACGAAATCGACGAGAGTGAAAACGAAACGACAACTCTGTCGAGATTCTTGGACCCGACAAACGTCGAGGCAATTTCGAAAGTCACGAACGCGTGGAAAATCGGCGACGTGTCAAACTTTGAATACCTGATGTATTTGAACGCACTCTCCGGTCGCTCATTTCACGACGTGGCGCAGTATTTCGTTTTCCCTTGGATTTTGAAAGAGTACGGTGGTGAGAATGACAGTAATAACGGTTTTGATTCAGATAAACACAGCAGTAATAGTGCGAACATCGACGTCTCCGACGCCTCGGTGTACCGAGATTTATCGAAACCTATTGGCGCGTTGAATCCAGAGCGATTGAAATACTTCCAAGAGCGAATGAAACACATGGAAGACATGCAGAAGCGAAATCAACACTCTCAAAAACCGTTCTTATACGGAACCCATTACTCTGCGCCGGGTTACGTCCTCTTCTACCTCCTTCGATGCGCGCCGAAGCACAATTTAAAGTTGCAAAACGGATCTTTCGATAAGCCTGATCGCTTGTTTAAATCTATATCGGAGACGTGGTCGTCGTGTTTAAACAACAACGCGGATTTAAAAGAACTCATACCGGAGTTTTACATACCGGAGTGTTCCCGGAAGTTTCTTCGAAACAACTTGAAACTCAATCTCGGCCACCGCGCGTCCGCGCCCCACTCTAAAATCGACGATGTGGTTTTGCCTCAATGGGCAAAAAACGACCCCGTTCGATTTACATCGATCAACCGAAAAGCGTTAGAATCCGAAACCACGAGTGTTCATTTACACGAGTGGATCGATTTAATCTTCGGCGTGTTCCAAAACGATTGTAAAGACAAAATAAACTCTTTCCACCCTTTGACGTACGAAGGCGAGATTAACGTAGACGACGCGGCATCGATCGACGAACAGATGAGTTTGGAAACGCAGATTAACGAGTTCGGGCAGACGCCGAAGAGAATCTTCGGTGATGTGCATGCAAAAAGGAGGCGCGAGGCTTGGAGGCGATGGAAAGACGATGGCGCTGTCGGTGCCAAGCGGAAGACGAATAGAAAAAGCCAATCGATGAGTTCTCAACTCGAGTACGAGAATTTAGGAACGACGACAGAAGATAACGACGACGACGACAACAACGATGAGGACGAAATGGTCACGCCAATACCAGTGGATATTCGCGCGAGTGTTATCGATACTATCCGTCTCGTTTCGAGGAGAGCAGACGATTATTTATTTGTCGGGAACGATGATGAAGACGATGCCGCCACGAAGGGCATCGAGGCGCTGAAGTTGAACGATTCGCCTTCACGAAGAGCCGCGTCGCCAAGTAATAACATGCTGGAACGTTCATTCAGCGACGCGCACGGAATTGACACTTCTCTCGATAAGCAGATCGAATCTGTCGTTCTAGGAAACTTTAGGGCGCCGACACCTTCGGATGGTGAAGGTGCTGACGGTTCGCACGTGGTGAAGAAATGGTCGAGGAGGACGCACAATGGCGCGGTGACTGCGTTGGAATGTTTTGCAGATTCGAACGTCGCGTATTCAACTGGTTCGGACGGATTTGTACGCATCATCGATATGAAGAACGGACATACCATTCGTGCTGTCCCGGCGTCATCGTCGACGATTACAAATTTAGCGGTGTTGCGACAAACCGTTGTCGCCTCTGACGCGCGCCGTCTCCCGATTGCGTTGTATTCCACATCCAATGGCAATCTGTTTGCGTATAACGGCGAGTACGGGTCTGTCGACCGCGTTAGTTCAACCAATTTGACACCAATAACCGCTATTAAAGTTCCCTCGATGTCGACTGAACAAGGCCGTGCGGTTACTTCGCACGCCAACGGCGCGATTGCGCTTCGCGACATCGAGAAACGCGTTGAAGTCAGCGTGTTCGGTACGAACGAATTTTCCGGCGACGGTGCGAACGACGTACTCGTAGATCCACAGTGCCACATTATCGTGTCTGCGCACGATTCTGGCGTCGTCAAAGCATTCGATACGCGTTCGTCTGCTTTGAAATCGGTGTGGAAACAGAGCGTCGCGAGTCGAAGAAATATCGCCGCGAGATCGATTGCGTTTGCGCCCTTGGGCGACGGCTTAGGCGACGCGCTCGGATTTATCGTCGCCGTTGACGATTCTGGTCAGTGTTGCGCGTTAGAAACGAGAATGCGAGGGAGAATCGTCGCTGCCGCAGATACCACGACGACGTCGAGTTTTGCAAATGCCCTCGTTTCGGCGAATACCTCGTTGCGCGTGAACGTTGACGGCGAGAAGAACATCGTCTTATCTGGATTCGCGCAAAACGTCTTCCGCGTGGGTAAAGAAGCTGGAGTTTTGAGAGACGAAAACGACTTCCGCGGTTTAGAGTTACGGGACGACCACGATGATGATGAGAAGAAGAAACACAATTCTCCGTCTGAGCGAATATTTACCGCGGCGTGTTTCAAAACTGGATCGGACCGAGACGTCTTCGTTGGCGCCGCCAACGGCGAAGTGAGCGCGTACGCGCATCGGTCGTCGCACATAGAATAGAAGAAGTAGTTTTATAATAACAGTACATCTTAGATAGTAAAAGAGCAAATCTATGAGCACATCTATTCTTCGGCATCTTCAAACCTCTTCCGATCCTCCTCGTTTATCACCAACTTCCTCTCGAACTCGTCCAACTTCTCCCCGAACCCGGCTTCTCGTATCGCCTTCTCGCTCGTAAAATACTCACCTCTTCCTTCGCCAAGAAATGACAACGTCTCCGCGGTAACCATCCCATCTGCGCCGAAAAACATCGGATCGTCGTTCTCGTCGTTCTCCTCGTCCTCGTCCGTATCCGGATTCAACGTCGCGCACTCGTTCATGCGTTCAAACATCTCCTCTAATACCATTCTCCCTTCTTCTTCTTTACCTTCTTTGTCTTCTAAAGTCATCAATGGAAAAATTCGTACTTCCGTCGCCGGTTCCTCGAACGAGTCGTCTTCCTCGTCGTCGTCGCTTCGTCCGCGCTCGTTTCGTACAATTAAAGGATCCAACTCGCCATCCACTTGCAAATACAAACACTTCTCCCCTACCTTCTTTTCATCCTTCTCCTCCTCCTCCGAGGACGCGTTTACCACCAACGACTCTATCGCGTGCACGCAGACGCTTTTGAAGTATATTTGGAACACTTTCCACGACGATAATTCTTTGTTGTCGTCTTCTTTCCGGAACAGTAAACGCTCGGAAGTGAACGAAAGGAACCCGTCGACGGCTTCGTTTCCAATTCGAATGGACACTTTGTTCTTGAAAGTATGAATAAGCGTTTCGTCCTGAGAACGAAGTAAATCGTTCTCGACGACTCGAACGCCACTTACGCCACTTTTACTCTTTCTTTCCGAAAGAGAGGAGGAAAACATAAGTGTGCGTAAGTGTGCGCGTGTGTGTGTGTGATATTTCTGAGGATGCTTTTGGGTGTTGCTGCTTTATTACAAATCTTTCGCGAAGGCGCCGGAATAGACGTACTTGGCGTGTTTCTCCATTCGTGTCCAAATCAACTTCGATTGCATGTAGAACCTTTGTTTGAAGGTTTTGAGCTCGGGAGGGAGTTTATGCTCGGCGTCGATTTTTCTTTCTCTTTCTCGCGAGGAGGAGGATGACGAGGGCGTCGGCGTCCCATTCGGGGGCGGGAAGAGGCGGCGTTGGCGTCCCGCGAAGACACCGCTTTCTTCTTTTTCGGACGAAGCGCTTTTACTACTACTGCTCGTCGTCGTTCTATTTCTCTTTCTATCGATCTCGTTTTCGTCTGCTTTCTCGCGCAAAGCGACGATAAAATCGTCTTTATCCTCTTTCGCATCCGTTACGCCTCGTCGCCGTCGCTCTTCTCTTCTTCTTTGATCTCCGTGAGTTGTTTCCGCGTCGTCTTCATCATCATTCTTGTTCAGGACGCGTTCGCTCACTAAAATCTCCAACCCGCGACATCGAGGTAACTCTTCTTCTTCTTCTTCAAATGCTTTCCTCCTTCCGCTTTGCGATACGCTCTTCGCGCTTCCGTACCCTACGCACGCGAATTTCCACCCGACATCCTCTTCTCCGTTCCTCCTCCTTCCCAAAGCATTCGTTTTCGCTTTCTCATTTTCGTCGTCGTCGCCCTCGTGGTCATCGTCCCAACTCCCGTCGTCTCGCTCTCGAAACGGCACGCCTACGCACACCGCCGGCGCGCCCGCGTCGCGCCGTTTTGAAGAATCCGCCAAAACGCCCACGCAGGATCTTCGCATTCTTTTTATCTCTTTCTCTCTCTTGTTCTCTTTCGTCGATGATGGTTGTGTGTTGTTCACAAAGCCGCCCAAAGAAGTCTTTTGTTTGCTATCGTCGTTGCTGCTGCTTTTCGTCCTCGCGTGCTCTCTTTCAAACGAATACGCGCGCGAAAGTGACGATTTTTGCACCCCTAAAAATGAGGTGTCTGCCCTCTCTCTACTCTGTTCTCGTTGCGAGACGCGAAGACGCGACGACAATGCGAGTAAAAGTTCGTTTGATTGGTTGAGTATGTGATATAAATGTATATGTTTACAGTGGACTGTGAAAGAGAGCTAATGTTGAGTACGCATGTGGTACTTTAAACCAGTCAATTGACGATATCTCTTCTCGCAAACGTGGCACTCGTACGGCCTCTCGTTCGTGTGAATACGCATGTGGGTTTTCAAACTACTAGATTGATTAAATCGCTTCTCGCACACATCACATTCGCACGGTTTCTCTTTCGTGTGAATACGCATGTGTCTGGCCAAGAGGGATGGTGCTCTAAACACCTTCTCGCACACATCGCACTCGTGTTGCGTTCTCTTTCTCTTCACTCCTTTCGCAGTAAAAGCAGTTTCCTCTTCTCGCATCTGGTGATTTTGCTCCACAACATCATCACACGGCACGCACAGAATCCTCCGCAATTGCTCTACGTCGTCTTCTTCTCCCTCATCGTCTTCTTCTTCATCTTCTTCTTCTCCTTCTTCTTCTTCTTCTTCTTTTTGTATCTGATTTGCCTCGAGATCATCATCCTCGTCAGGAATCCTCAAACACAACACCGGTTCTTCTTCCTCCACTTCTTTATCTTCTCTCGCCACCTTCAAAACCGTCCTCGCGTTCACCGCGCGTTTAGGATGTGGATTCTTTCTTCGTCTGCTCATTATTAGTATACTCTTCTTGCTGCGCGTTTAAAATTATTAAAGTAGTATAGAGTGTAGTAAAAATCACATGTGAGATCCGAGAGACTGTTTTCTTGGCGTTTTAACTCTCAGAGAACGGTTTGTTCCTCGGATACGAATTCAAAGAGAACACTCGAACAACAAAGCGAAGAAGTCGCACATAAACGATGCGTTCGCTCACACTCTCGCACTTTTAGCCGTTCGCGAAGTGACGCTCCGGGGGAGAAAAAATAATATGGAGTCGTCCTTTCCAAAAGGTTCAGTTTAGGGTCTTTTGTCCTTTGACACGATCGGCTTCTCATTTCACATCTTTGCCACTTTAAACATCCAACTCGTCCACGTCCTCCGGCTTTGACAGAGAGAGACTGAACCCTTCATTCGTAGCATCACATCACTAGTATTATCGTGTGTTGTTTTTCGTACCAACCGTTTAAATATACGCGAGAAAGGAAAGCATTTAATACAAAATGTCATCAGATGATTCCAAAGCCGACGAACCGAAGAAGGAGGAAGCGAAACCTGCTCCGGTTGTGTTTGGATCCGGCGCGTCGACGAACCACGTGTTCGGTTCGGGCTCTTCGTTTGGAACAGGAGGTACTACAACGTTTAATCCGTCCGCGTTTGCTTCGACGACGACGACTGCGACGAAACCATCCGCAGAAGCTGCAGAAGAAGGCGAAGATGAAGACGTCGAACGAGAGTGCACGAAAGAGTTCACCCCGGTGGTGAAACTGGAAATCATCGAATCGAGCGAAACGAAAACCACCGGCGAAGAGAACGAAAACATTCTCTTCGAAGCGAAAACGAAAGCGTATCGATTCTTAGAGGGCGAGTGGAAAGAACGAGGCTTAGGACCGATGAAAATACTCGAGCACAAAGTGACGAAGAAGTGTCGATTGTTGATGCGAAGAGACAAGACGTTGAAAATATGCGCGAACTTTTATATCGATCCGGAGACGAAGGTGACGACGCACGCGGGGAGCGAAAAGGCGAGGGTGTTTACGACGGTGGATTGTTCGGACGGGGACGAAGCGCCGGCGTTGCAGAACATGTGCATTAAGTTTGGGAGCGAGGAGAAGGCGCAGTTGTTTCAGGATAAGTTTGAAGAGGCGCAGAAAATCATGGCGAGTTTGCCGAAAACGGAAGAAGAGGGGGAGAAAGAAGAGAAGGAGCAGGAAGGGAAGGAGAAGGTGGAAGATTTAGCCGATGATTTAGCGGAGAAGTTGAGTGCCGCGAAAAAAGACGAGGAGTAAGAAGAAGGCAGAAAGGGAAAGAGAGAGAGAGAGAGAGAAGGAGGAATTCTGAGAGTAAGTTCATTTAGCGCTACTTATTATTAATACGGTAAAAACGTTTCTACTACTATATATACTTTACCACCCGGGCACGTACTTTCACCACGCATCATCATCATTCCTTCTTACGAATAAAATGGATTTATATCAACGAAGAAATCGATCGGCTAAACGCTCAAAGGCGACGGCGAGTTCTTTCGGCACGTTTTGTTCGTGGGAAGCGCCGACGAGCTCTTTGGAGACTCGGGAGTACGCTAAGCAAATGTCGCCAATAGACGCCCTCGCGAAAGATTTTCTAGAGGAATAATCAAAGTTGTTTCGGTCGTCACCAACCCCAGAGGAGAATCCGTTACCGCTGCCTCCAGTGGCCGCATCCCAGGCGTGCATGACGCGCAACGCGGATCTCAACATTCGCAAGCGCAACTTGGTTGAGTGTAACGCCTTGTGCATTTCCTCGCCAATTTCCTCGTCGTGCATTCTGCGGTGTTCGGCGGCGAGTAAACGATCGTACGCTCTTTGTACCGTAGGACAGTTCCCTCGGACGCTCTGTAACATACAATCCGCGATGTCGTCATCTTCGGCTTGCTCGCTTTCGTTGACGCTCGGTGAGTTGAGCATGACGCCCCACTGACCGCTCGCTAACGTTTCGAGTCTGCACGTGACGTGGCACATTGGAAATGCAATTTCGTTGTTCGCGGCGGATTCGGTGAAGACTTTCGGGGCGATTACGGCTACCGCGGCGCAAGCAGCGGCAACGATGGCGCGCCGCGTGTGCGTTTCGTTCGCTCGAGAGAGGACGTCTTGGACAGCATCGATGATGACGCAATCCCAGAGTTCTCTCGGGACCGCGGAAGCGTCCGCGTACGATTCTTGGTCCTCCGAGGAACCTCGTTGAGGTCGCGCCCACGCGATAATTTCCAAGCAAATGTCCCAAAACCGATGCGGTCGAGCAATGTCGTTGTACAAATCCGAAATCGATTTCATGTTTTCGCGCAGATCATTTGCCGCTTGTTCGAGCTCTTGCACTAAGTTGTGATCTATTTGTTGACCTTGACCAACTTCGCCGGCAGCCATGGATTGCATGCGTTTGCTTTTCATTCGAAGCGCGTTTTCCAATCGCATTTGAAACTCCAACACTTTCGCTTTGCCTTCAATCTCTTCGATTTGTCTCGCGTCTCTTTTGAACGCGCCCGTCGCGGGATCTTTCGTCGTGCCGTACTGTAACGCCATGCGAAACAAACCCATGCGCTCTTCGAGAGACGGGTACAAACGATCAGCCACGTGTCTTTCTGCTAACGCGACGCACACATCCGCCGCCATGCCTTCTTGTCCGTAATCGCCATACAATCTTGTGAGCAGTTGCAAATGTTTCGCCTCTTCTCTCGTCGTCGGTTGCAAACTCAAATGTTTGTTCAACGCGCCGTACTCGCAAAGAAACGCCTCTAACGCGTGTGGTGGGAGTCTACAGACATCATCTAAGCGATCTAAAGCGATCAAGGTTTCCGCCGCGACTTGAATGACGTCGTCTTCTTCGGACTCGACGATTTTATCGAGAATGCGTCGAATGCCTGCTTCTCTGGCGTCTTTCGGAAGCGAAGCGCAAACGACCGCTAAGGAACCCGGGTGCAGATCTTGTTCTTGTTGTTGTTGCTGCTGTTGAGTGCCCATCGTGTTAGCTCTTTGGTCGTCAGGAACAAACGTGTCGGAAGGTTTTCCGGTGACTAAGGATTTGATGGCTGTGGATATCAACGCGTAGCACTGAGCGAGACTCTGTTTGAAAAAAGAAGAGATCATAAGGTCAGCAACACAGAAAGAGATAAAAAAGGGATGAGAAAGAACGCATTGAAATATCGCTCAGACTTAGATGTTCTGTAATTTTTTAATTCGCCACGGAAACGAGGCGGTAAGCCCCGCGCGTACGTTTCCAAGTTTGCGTATCCTCACCGCGATGATATATTGAAAGAAAAAAGGAACGAAAAAAACAAACTTTAAAACGTACCATATCAGGCTCGGCTTGCACTCTTCCACCTGTACTCGCGTCTGCTTTCCGCTGCTCTTCCATCCTGCGCAACGTCGCCGCTGCTGCTAAACTTAACGTGACCACTCCGTGGAACGCTCTCAAATCGACTAATTCAGCGCAAGCGCCATTCAAATCGCCCGCTAACGGCGCCTGAGCGAACAATCGCAACGCTTCGCCGACAAAACCATCTCTCTTCTCCACGTCGCGAAGCGCTCGAGCCTCTCGCGCGCGTTGTAGGATATCCCTCGCGCGATAAAAAGTTCGAGAATCCGCGCCGAAAAAGTCAGGCGCGCCGTATTGTAACATTTTTGAAAGTTGTTCGCTGCGCTTTTGCACGGCGCCGCCGAGCGCGTCAGCGGAGGGCGCCGCGTCGCCTCGAGAGGAGGACACAACACGCGTCATGAGCGATTCGATGAGCGCAGAAGCGACTTTAGCACCTTCCGGCGTCGAAATGAATCGTCGAATGGACATCTGTTCGTTGGAAAAGGAGAAGATTTGAGTGAGTGTTAGTTAGCGCGACTCGAGTGGAAAAGAACATTTGTACGAACAAAGGAAGGAGGGTATCACACACACACACACACACACACAAATAAACAAACAGATCGAAAAAGACGCTCAGTGGAAGGGCACCATATGTGTTCTAAACATGCGTCGAAACGTTCATCTGATTGACAGATTATATGATTGAATCATCAACGCGCCTCTTTCATCGTTTCTTTTTACACGTGTGTGCGTGCGTGCGCAGAAAGGAGAGAAAAACAAAAAGTAAAAAGGTATAAACGCGCACCTGTGTCAGCGTCACGCGCGTTTCGTGCGGCAAAGCCGCCGCGACGGACTCGAAATCGTCCGTTTCTGAACATAACTTCAACAAACAAATAGCCTGCGAAGCTCTCGAAACGAGCGCTAAAAGCGCATCCATCGAATTCTCTTCCTCCCTCGCAGCGTTGAGCGCTAATTTTCGCCTCTTTGCCGGCGTCAACTGACTCGACGTTCTCGGTTTCCTCGTCTGCAAATACTTTTCAATCGGTCGCAACCGTTGTTCGATGGTTTCTAAAGTCTCCGGTTCCACGGAAAGTTGTAAAATTAAATCGTCGCCGATAAACCGCGCCGCCGAGCGAAGCGCGTCCGAGGCGAATCGCAAAGGGGAGCGAGAGGTATCGTACCCGTATCTGTTGGAAGAGGACGCGTTCGCCGCTTCTGCCGTTTGCGATTCGCGAATGGCAATTGCTAATGGTCGCTCCCAGATCGCTTGAACCGCTCGCGCAACATACAAATGAATCGCCTTGTGCGCGGACGAGAAGTGCAAACTCGGTTGCACGATGGCGCGACCCATGTTAAACGCCGCGGACGATCGTTCCAGATTTTTTACCACAGCATCGTCATTTTGTCCATTTGCACCTTTCGTACCATTCACGTCGGCATCTTCGCTATCTACTCTCGGTTCTCCGGTGAATCTCGGATCCTCGAACGCCCGTCTCGCGGCATCCCTAACGCTCGGCGGAATAGGCTCGGCGAATCCTAAATGCACCGCCGAAGCGATGGATAAAGTCAAACACATGATCGCCGCTTCAACTGGTCCATAACACGAGAAGAACTCTTCGATGTGTTCAGGAACTTTGTTTTGCAACAACGTCGCCAAAGTATCGATCGGCCGCGCTTTCTCAAACGTCACCACGCCACTGTTCGTCACGAGCGCAAACTTCCTGCGTTTGCTTCGAAACAAGCTTTGCTCGACGAGTTCGCTTCGTAACTTTGAGCCGGTAAATTGTTCGACGACTGAAGCTGGCGTGCCCTTTGGAAACGGCGGGTCTAAATCCCGTCGAATTCTAGAGGGCATCGGCAACTCACCGATAGCACCTACGTTTGCCGCGACGCGACCTTCTAAAATTGAGGGCTTTTGCACAACCTCTCGCAAACCCCTCGCCGGTCCGGTATTGCGCGGTGCCGTCATCGGCGGCGGGAGTTGCAAGTGCATGGGCAACATCGCGTCTCGCGTGGCTAAGAATAATTTACCAGACTCGTCGTGCGAGCTGCTGTCGGATAAGAGCAAAACACCGTTGTAGTAGTGCGCAGCTTCGACTTCGAGCGCGTTCGCCGAGGCGTCCAGTAAAGCTCGGGCGGAGGTTAATCCTCTCGCAGAAGAGCCGCCAGATGGGGGAGGATCGCGCGTCTCCACCACAGATAAACGCGTCGGAGTGATATACCTACTTCCACTACTGTTCGACGATCCATTACTAATACGGTGATACGACGATGGGTAATAACTTCCGTAACTCGACGGCGACGGCAACGCGGTCAAATACACGCGTCGCCCGTCGGCGCACACGCCTACTAAAGTCACGCTCGCGGATTCCTGAGTGGAAACGATGGCGATGTGCACCAACTTTCCCGCTTTCTTCTTCGCCTCTGTTGTTTGCGAACCTTGGCCGTACCGCCCACTCGAATCCGGACTCCTGTAATCGCCGTATCGAGGAGAGCCGTACCCGCCTCGAGAACCGCCGTACGACGGGGATCGGTTTTCAAACATGGAATTTCCACCCCCATTATACATCGATCGTCTCGAACCGTTCCCGTAATAACTACTGCCACTCGATATTCCTCTCCCAGCGAGTTGCGCGATATCATTCACCTCGACGACGCGTCTAGGTGCGTCCATTCCCTTGGCGCCTAAATCGTACACTCGCACGGCGCCGTTTTGCGAGCGGGTGTATAAAATATTCCGCTCCTCGTCGCATAAGATTTGCAACAACGGGTCTTCGACGCTGAACACGTTCAACGAATTCGGGATGTAATACGAAAACCCAGATGATGAAAATTTAACTTTTCTCACCCTCGGCTGGCCTCGGCTGAAAAAAGAGCTACTCGACCCCCCTCCGTTCGGGTTTAACGTCATGTCACCGCCACCGCCACCGTGATACTTCAGCTCGTACGCGTGCGAATCGTTCCCTGCTAAGAAAATTCTTCCTGTTCTCGAACATCCGCAAATTTGATTAAACACGATCGCATCCGTCGGGCACGAAAACGTCGTGTCGCGAATCAACAAAGGCGCGTTTACGTCAAACGCGCTTTTCTTCTTCCCTCGAGAACCATTTTGTGCATCTCTTCTGTCACTTTTTCCATTCGTATTCGTATCCTCCTTACTCGCAGTGACGTGACTCGCGTCCGAAACTATCCCTAACATCTTTATCTCCACCGTCGTGCACACGACTAAAATCTTCGCAATCTGACTGACGAAAACCCCTTCCCTGGGATCCGCTAACCCGACGCACACAATCGGTTGCCCGTTAAACTCCTCCGTCAACTCAATCGGCACGTCGTCGTCCACGTCAAACCGCCACAAGAACAAAGAATCATCCACAGTCGCCCACGCCCTGGATATCTCCGGAAAGCACCCGCAAAAGCACACCGACTCGCGAGTCTCGTACCTCTCCAAGACGATTTTCGGCAACGGCGCGCTCGTCAAATTCCTCAACTCCGAAGGCCACCCGGGTTGTTGCAACGAGTACGCCTCCCTCGGTGCCTCTCGTAACAATTCCAGCAAATCTGACTGGTTCGTTTCGTTGGTCAGTTTCGTGATGTGTTTCGTCGCCGTCGCCAACGCTTCTCGCGTTTCTGTTGTTCAATTAAGTATTTGAGTAAACGTTTTGTGAGTACGAAAGAAACGTGTAACGGGAGACGCAGTCGTGGTAAAACGAGCGACAACGAGAGACACAGTCGACGTCCTTCCGTTTCCTCCCAACGAAGGAGACCAAAAGAGAGAGGGAAGTATACAACACAGAGTCTTCTTGAACACCTGTTTCTCGTCCGATTTTGCTTCCCCGCCGTCCCTTTCACCGATCGAAATTCTTAAACGAAAGAAAGAAAGAGGTATTCTTCTCTCCTTCTTTCGATTAGTAATACTGCGCGTTCATTTTGTCGCTCACGTCGTCCTCATGAATTACGTGTATCTGTCGTCTCCGCGATTACATCGCTCGGGCAGTTTTATCGGTATCTCGCGTTTGTATTCATCACGGGACTCGACGCGCAACGACGTTCAAATTCCATAACGAAGAAGTTAAAGAAACGAGAGCGAGAGCTTCTTTGAACGCTCCTCAAAGAGTCAAAACGAGACAAAAAAGAAGCACGTATACGTACCGTCTGTTTCCGCCGAACGAACGAACGCAGAAGGCGAGAGGAGTGTGTTCATGGTAGTAAATTGGTTCAAAATCTCGCTTGAATTTTGTGCGGGGTTTGAAAACGTCTTTTTTTAGTCAAAGACTTGTTTGAAAAGCCACATTATGTGCATGTACTCAACACTACATCAGTAGCTCTTTTAGAGTCCTCCGTTACGTGTGCACGCGCAGGAAAGTCGCATTCATCGTTAAAGATGCTACGAGTACTCAAACTTGTCGTCTCTCTGTAGTTATGTCGAATACTTTGAACACTTTTGAATCGCATCAGAGTAGTATCTTAAAAATCTCTGATCACAAAAGGCGGAGAAAGAATGTAACGAAAATATGAGATGTATACTATCAACGAGATGATTGATCTCTCTCTCTCTCTCTCTCTCTCTCTCAATCGATCGATCAAATTCGTCGCGCAGAGACTCTCGCTCTTTTCCATCTCTCTCGTATCGTCGCCTTTGCGAGATAATGAAGCGAGACGAGACGAGAGAGCGAGAGAGACTCGCATGTGTCACATTTCCTCCTCATAAAAAAGCTCCTTTTCCCCGGGGAAAGATTTTGGAGTAAAGACGGAGGAAACACGCGCAAACACTCTCTCTCTCTTTCGGAAGCAAGAATAGTAATAGGAAAAAACGTGATCTAAAGATGTCGTCAGAACGGATGACCGAAGAGGAAGCGAAGCGAAACGCGGAGGAAACCATCGCGCGTTTAGATTCCATCGATGTTTTTCCCAATGGCGGCTTAGACTCCAAATGTGGCGGCGAAACAATGTTTACGACAAAAGAGGACGAAGAAGCATCATCGTCATCCTCTGACGACGATACAAACGACGATTTAGAGTGGGACCTCGGGTTCCTGGAAGAAAAACTGGATAAAACCACATTACACGCCATCTATTTCCCCTCAAAAGTCGGCGGGAAACCCGAGTGGTTGGACCCTTCGGTAAACCCTAAACATATGGTCGAAGCGAACGAGACGAAGCGCGAGATGGATTTTTTACTCCAAATATACGCCGCGAACGATGTGGAGGACGATTTGAATGTAAACGCATTTCACAGAACGATTTATGTGTTCACATCCATCGATGGGGATAAAGTATTTGAGAAAGGAAAGGTAAGAGCGGTGCGCTCGCAACTGGCGAGAGTGAACGAATTTTACGGAACGACGCCGGCGCCGAGACGAGGCGTACGAGAGAGCGACGATTTAAGAGTGGAGGAGATGATTCGGGAGTTTGAGATGAAGAAAATAGCGATAGAAACGAAGGTGAAGATGACATTGAGTGGTGGTAATGGTGGTGGTGAGAGGAGCGAGGAAGAGGATCAGATGAAGACGAAGACGAAGAACGAGAACACCGTCTATCCTGAATTTGAAATCGTCGTCGAACCGGAAAGCGACGCGGACGAAGCGAGTTGCTCGTCGATGGACTCAGAGGGAGTCGTTGCAGACACAAATGATGACGATAATAAGAAGACGAGCAATGCGAATACGAATAAGAAAACAATGTTCCAAAGCATAGGCGACGAGGCGATCACCGAGACCGATTTGAAAGAAATCGCCTCCGGGGTCATCGACAGCGACGCGCAACGACTCGCCACGTTTTCGGTGAAACTTGCAAAATTTCCAGATCAGGTGCTGAGATATTGTCCAGCACAAAACGCAAAGGCGATGTGGCCGTCAAAATCACTCGCACCGGACGATCGGAACATCCCGGATTGTCCGAGATGTCGCGGTAAAAGGAGGTTTGAGTTTCAGATTTTACCGACGATTGTTTCCTTCATCGTTCCGAAAGAGTCCGTGGAATTGAACGATTCGAGCTTGGATTTTGGGTCGATCGCGGTGTACACGTGTAGTAAATCGTGCGCTTTAGAGGGCGAGTACGCGGAAGAGTACGTGCTCGTTCATCCGCCGATGAATTCATAATAACGCCAAAAGCGTGTCTAATAATAGTAATAGTAATAGTAATAGTAATAATAGTAATAACACATAATAGTAATATAAAGAATTCAACACTCGTGATGGTAATGATGATTATAGTAATATTTGCTCCCGCCGTCCTCTCGCGTATTTTAGATTTTAGTAGGAAGTCTTCAAAAACGCCGTCGCGCACCTCACGCCTTTCATAGCGTTCGCCCACTGGTCGGCCGCGATGGAAACGACGAAACAGTTCCCACCGACTTTTTTTTGTTGCGCCTGCGTGCCACTTTTCGTCGTCAACGCCACTCCGGATATGCCTTGTACCGTGCCTCGGACGCACTCGACGAGCTCTTTTAAAGTCTTTTGAATGTTTACCGATTTCTCTCGCGGCAGCGGCGTCGGCGAGGCGTACGAGGCGGTTTCGAGCGCGGAGGATCTGGTTTCGAATTCATT
>Ga0257106_1000034_pt1 | contig 72990 bp, 40 predicted proteins | sample LP_taG_3_FD_190177 | JGI IMG/M metagenome (GOLD analysis project Ga0257106, IMG submission 190177) | Marine microbial communities from Northeast Subartic Pacific Ocean, Canada - LP_J_2011_P26_10m | ecosystem: Environmental > Aquatic > Marine > Oceanic | place: Canada: Northeast Subartic Pacific...
AAAGCTCGTCGATATATTCTCTTCTTCATCATCGCGAACATCATCACAGAGACGCATTTCCCCGCTAAAATTAGGGGAAATCATCCAAGAAGAAGAAGATAACGATAACGATAACGCGATGACGACGACGAAAACAACAGCAACACCAACAACTCCTTGCGTCGTGGTCATCGTGGTAGAAACCGTCGAAAACGACGAGATTGCAAAGGAAGGATTGGAAGTCGTGAAGATTCTGTTGAACGCGTTGAAGAAGATAAACAAGACAACAAAGAAGAAGAGTAAACGGAGGAGGAAATACGTCCTCGTTGGCGTCGGGGACTCGAGATTCCTCGCAGAGAGACAATACTTCCGCTCGAACCAAAATTCAGCGGAAGATTGTAACGCCGCCGCGAGAGTTTTAGATAAACTGTTAGAGAAAAGCGATAAGTGGGAAAGAGTCGGGAAACGGTTAGAGTTGGATTACGGGAGGGAGTTTGAAGGGAAACTGGAGCGGTGGGTGACCAGTCTCGTGGCGAAAGATGACTTTCTTTAATTCTTGTCGATTAGAGTACATAGAGCATTACGATTATTACATAGCATTTCTGAGCATTTCTTCCAACTCTTCGACGGTTAAAGCAACCGGGTTGCCCTTCATGCTCGAACTTTGCATGCTCTTCGAGACCGACTCCGAGACGTCGTCGTCTTTCATGCCAAACGTGCTCAACTTTGGCACCCCGCAAAATGACACTAAATCTTCTATCCATTTCACCAATTCTGCGACCGTGGCGTCGTCTTTACCTAAACACGCGTTGGCTACTTCTTCGTACCGTCGTAAACCTTCTTTCGCACTTTGCGGATTCTCGTCCATCACGCGCGTCTCTAACAACTTCACGTTCATTTTCACGCAGTGTGGCAACAACGCCGCACAAATCGCCCCGTGCGGCGCGTGTAGCAAACCACCCAGCGTACCGCTAAATCCGTGCACCGCACCTAACTTGGCGTTCGCCAACGCCATCCCGCCGTACATGGCGCATAACGCCATATCCGTCCTCGCGTTTATATCCTCCGGCTGTTCCAAACATCTTCGTAAACTCTTCGCGCCTAATTTAATACCACTCATGCTCAAACTATCCGTCACTGGGTTCGGAGAATTACACACGTACGGTTCAATGCACTGCGTCAGAGCGTCCAACCCGGTGTGCGCGGTCACGTCTCTCGGCATTTGCACGGTCAATTTCGGATCGACGATGACCAAATCCGGCAACATCAACGGATGACGCATGCTCACTTTCCTATCTCCAGCTTCGAGCACGCTATTCTTGGTCAACTCCGCTCCGGGTCCAGCCGTCGTCGGTATCGCCACGAACGGTCTCGGTCTTTTTTCAATCGGCATCGCTTTTCCAACCACCTCGAGAAAATCGTATATATCCCGCTCGGCGCCGCCGTTGGTCAACATCGCGGCCACGCACTTGCCGGTATCCACCGCCGTTCCACCCCCTACCGCGACAACGAGTTCGCACATATTCTCCGACGCTAATTTCGTGCAATCAATCGCCGACTGTACCGTCGGTTCGCCTTTCGGGCAATGAAATACAACCGACTCAACATTCGCTTCTTCTTTCAACTTTTTCTTCAAAGGCGCTGAAAATCTATCCGACTCCCCGCACACGATTAGGATGCCGGGATGCGCATCCGAATCGATCGTCGCGTTCTCTTGCTTCGCTAAATCTGTAATCAGCTTCACCGCGCGCGTTTCAAACGCATCGATTTCAAACACCGTTCGCGAGGCTGTCGTAAACTCGAAAGGGTTCATATTGGGAGAAGATGATGAAATTCGTCTCGAATTCTTCTTAATGCTCTCTTTTCGAATAGGAGTAGTATTGATACCTCTTTGAGTCGTCGTAAAAGGAGTCGCGCTTTTCTGCCGCTGGAACAACAACGACGGGGCAGCAAAAGAAGATGATGATGATGTTATTATGAACATATCTCTTCTCCGAAGCAAGCGTTTCTCTTAATGAAGATGAAGAATTTTGTTTCCATTTTATCCACTTTTTTTCACCTAAAAACTACATTATAAATAGATATGACTTCTTCGTCTTCTGTGTCGCGGTTTTTGTCGCCGTCAAAGTCGATGACGGTAGTACCAAAGAAGAAGACAAAGATGATGATGTTTAATAAAAGGGGAGTCGTCGTGATGCTTTCTTCTTCTTCTGATTTGTCTTCTTCTGTTTCTTCTTTTCAAAATGATGCAAAGTCGTTAGGGGATGATGATGATGATATTGATATTGATGTTGATGCCGCTGCTGCTAGTAGTAGCAGAAGAAGAAGCGAAAAACATCCTCACGAAAAGATTGTCTTTTACACGCACTCGTTGTGTCCGTACGCGCACAGAGTCAGACTTTGTTTAGATGAATTACATCTGCTTCGTGAAGAAGGAGGAAAAGTAGATATCGTGGACATTGACCTTTCGAACAAACCAAAGTTTTACATCGATATGACCAACGGGAGAGGCGTCGTGCCTTTGATTGAATTCCCAGAGACTGGCGAACTCGTGAGCGAAAGTTTACGAATTAACGAACGGTTATGGGAGGAGCATTATTCCGATGATTCTTTTTCTTTAACTTCTTCGTCGTCATCATCATCACCCTCATCTTATGAAGACGCGAAGCGTTTCGCCAACGCGTGCGACCAAAAATTCGTGAGTTTAGGATTACAAGCGATCGGGGGAGGTTGGAGTTTTGATACGACCAGAAACGAAAGGACTTTAGAGCGGTTCGAGAGAGAAATTTGGGAAATAGACGCGTTAATTGAGAAGCACAATGATGATGACAATAGTAATAACAAACGCAAAGTCTTTCTCTTTGGCGGCAAAAGAGCGTCTCTGGCTGATGTAGCGATATACCCGTTCGCGGAACGATTCAATCTCGCCTTGCAACATTTTCAAGGGTACACCTTAGGAAACGTCGAATATTATCATCATCCTTCTCCTCCGTCCTCCTCATCCTCCTCCTCCTCAAAACATCATCAACAGCCGCGTCATTTCCAAAAATGGCTGAAAACGATGCAAACGCAACCGTCCTCGCTTCGCTGCGCGGTGAAAAACCAAGACGCCTTATTGAAAGCGTGGTCTCGAACGAAACGGTTGGACTATTTCGACTACGAAACCGCGGATTACATCAATCCTTAATAATAGCTTTCAGAGAGAGAGAGATGTGTATTAGAGAGATATCGTAGATTGTAGATTGCGCGTAGATTTTACCTATTTGCCCCACAAAACGAGCACGCTTTGCTGAGAATAAATACATAACACACTCATACTAATGGACGACGGCCCAGCTCGCGGTGGCACGCGAGGTGGTAAGGACCAGTTCTCCTGGGAGACTGTCAAAAATGACGCCCAACACCGGGAGAACTATTTAGGCCACTCGGTGAAAGCGAGCGTTGGGAGGTGGCAACGCGGGAAAGATTTGTTCTGGTACGCGAAGGAACGAATTAAAGATGATGATTTGGACGAGAAAGACGACGAGAAAAGAATTAAAGAGGAGATGAACATCATAAAGGAAAGGGAGGAGAAAGAGAGGAACGAGATGTTAGGGATTTATAGTAGTAATAGTAAGAAGAGGACGAGAAAGAAGAGGAAGAAGGAGTTTAGGGATGATTCCGATTCTGACTCATCATCATCATCATCATCATCATATTCGTTAAAGAAGAAGAAGAAGAAGACAAAGACCAAAAAGAGAAAAGAAGAAAAGAAGCGAATAATGAAAAGGAAAGAGAAAAAGGAGAAAAAGAGGCAAAAAAAGAGGAGGAAAAGGGAAGAGAGCAGTTTTAGCAAATAAATAGAATGTAAGAGTAGAGACACATCTCTCGATTCAATTTCCCCACAAAAGATCCTCTCTCTTTTAAAGTACCACGCACATAGTAAGTCATAAAAAGATGGAGGAAACGACGCTTCCTTTGTGGATTCGTTTCCTCGCTTTTTCGCACCGACTTTTATTTCAGACTCTTTTGCACCCGCAATTGGCCCTTTCCATCCTCCAATTAGTACTCGTGATGTTCGCATTTCTGTACTTGAATCGAACGCAGATGATACGATACGCAGACACGAAAGTCACCGAATACGTTTTAGCTTTACTCGAAAAAAACGTATTCCCGGAGAGCGAAAAAGTGACCTTGAAACGAGTGAAGTTTCGCTGGAACCGAGTGGACGCGTTTGATGTGTACGTCGGGAACTGTGTTCCTTCCGCGTGCGACGAAGATGATGAGGATGAAATCGGTGCTTTGGCTGATGGTGCTGCCACGAAGGAGGAAAAGAAGGAAAAAGGTGAAAACGCGGAGAAGATACAGAAGACCGAGACGGAATTTTCGTCCCCGTACTTCATGCGTGTGCAACAGATTTCGTTTCAGTGTTCGTTTTTCACGCTCGTGCCGATGATGCAGTTCATGGAGGATAAAAATTTCGCGGTTGGATTTTTGAGCGCGAAAGTCGACTCGATGGTATTGAGAGGCGTGGACGTGTTCGTCGAGGAGTGGAGAGGGAGAGGGAATTTTCGGGTGTTTAAGAAAAAAGGGATAAAATCGTCGTCGGTGTCGTCGTCGTCGGTAAAAGAAGCAAAAGAAGATGAAGCTGCGACGACGAAAGGGACGAATGCTACTGGGACGCGCGAGGAGGAGGAGGATTTGACGTCAAACGCGAAGAATAACAACAACAATGGTTTATTTTCCTACTTTCAATCTCAAGTTCAAACGCAAATCGAAGACGCGAACAAGAAGATTCAAGAGGCGGCGAATAAGACGATCGAGATTTCCGGTTCAGTTGTGAAAGAAATCGGCGCGGTGGCGACGGACGTGACGGATAAACTGACCGCGCTTGGGAGGTACGCGACGATGATAAACCACGTGCAAGAAGATCCAATCGAGATGATGCAAAAGAGACCATTGGTTCTAAGAGTGAAAGAGACGAAATTAATCGATTGGAACGTGAAAATATTAACGGTTTCGCAAACGTCTTTCAAGGTGAACAAGTTTGAAATGGTGGATAAAGTGTTCGTGGGCACCGGGAAGGCGTTCGGGAAACGAATCGCGCAAGGCGTGTTGCAAAGAATTATCGTCGAGTTTCAAGACGAAAGTTTGAATCTCATCACCAACGGCGTTTCAGACGGGTTCATGATGAGTAAAAAGTTCTTGGACGACGGTTTTACGACGGTGTACGACGGAGTGAAGAAAACCACGGAGAGCGGGGCAAAAATGGCCGCGAAGACTATGGAAAGCGCGCGATCCTCGTTCACGGTCAGGACCGTCGGGAGAGGAGAAGTTGACCCGCACGAGTTGACCCCGACCGGGTCGGTGACGACGTCCTCTCACCTAGGCGGCGACGACGACGACGTGAACGACGACGTGAGCGAAAAAGATAGTAAAGATTCCGTCAAATACGAATTGTTTCCGGATAAAGATCCGCACGAAATGCAGCAACAAAAGAGCGCCGCGTCCGCATCGGACTTGTTCGGTTTAGGGAATCTCTTTAGCACGTGCTCGCCGAGAGGAACGACGAGCGAAAGAAAAAATAAAATACCGCCACCACCATCACCACTGCCGTCGTCGTCGTCGTCTAAATCGACGACGCTCGGTAAGCCCGAGTCGCCCCCGCAATCGTAACGATGAGTATGATTCCTCCTGTAAATTAAAGTGTACCTTTACTACTAAAAACTATCACTAGTATTCTACTCGCTATTCTTAGTATCGCTCGCGGGCACCACGCCTCTTACGCGCAAGATCTCGGCGTTGCACATTTCAACGACGGTATAGAAATCGACGTCTCGATGGCGCTCCCACAGATGTGCGGAACTACCTCTTCGCCATTCCGCGGCTGGATACTTCGGGGACCCTATACCGTGTAAAATGCGCGCGACGGCGCGAGCGCGAAGCATACCAGCGCCACCGACTTTACCGTCTCTGCGATGCGTGAGTATTTCGCGAATGTCGGCGACGAGCATCCGCTTTTCCGTTAACACGCACTTCGGGCGTTTTGCTCCCTCGGCAACCCTGCGAACCGGCACGTCTTCTTCTCCTCCACTCGGGTCTTCTTCAACTCCTTCTTCTACCTCCTCCTCCCCCTCCTCTTCGCTTGCGTTCAAGTACCACTTCAAACTTTCGCGCAATCGAGCGCCTTGCACGTCGTCTGCTTCTGCATCCGCGGCGTAATCCAACGCCGAATACAACGCATCCAGTTTACCAACGCTACCTTTCTCTACTGCATCCAAGCGCTTGGTTAAATCAAACGCTAGTTTGCGCAATTTATCCCCTTTCGGTGGATCTCGTAAAATCTCGAAACCGAGCGCTCGGTCGCGAATTTCGTATCCCGCTTCTCTATTATCTCGCAAAGCTTTCAACTGGAACGCGACGTCATCGAGAGAACAGTTGGATAGAAATGCCGCTTTGCAAATGTCAAAAATTCTCGCACCGTCCGCTTTTGGCTCCGGGCAGAGCTTCAGAATAGCATCTACGAGCGTGCTTTGCTTTGCAATCTCTTTCGGATCGCGGCCGAAGAAGCGTATTTCGCACGTAGAGCGGAAATCTGGGAGCACGCGCAGTAAATTTGAATACTCCTCGTCCAATTTTACGTCGCGAGAACCCGGAGATGTTATCGACTGCGCGTCCCGGCCCCACAATTCCAGGCACGATAACGCTGTTTCTATTGCCTCGAGTTTTACGTCAATAACTGGTGCGATGACATCCGGTTTTATGCGCCCGAGCTTCGGTATCCAAGTACCGTAAGCGTCGTAATCCGTCTTCCTTTTCTCAATATCGTCGTCCTCGTCCCTTAAGACTTCTTCACTTACCTGCTTTTTCTTCTTTTTCTGCGTCGTCTTTGGTTTCAGAACGTCGCCGTTGCCGAGAAATACAATTTCCATGAGATCTCGAATGCTCGTGACATCGCACCCGTCCGCGTGCGTCAACGACCGCGACCGTAAATAATCTTCGGGATCCAAAAAAGTCAAGCAATGCGCTTCGTTTCCGTCTCGACCGGCTCTGCCGCACTGTTGAATGTACGCTTCCGGCGACCTCGGCAACGCGTAGTTTATCACACATCGAACGTCCGGTTTATCTAAACCCATGCCAAAAGCAACCGTCGCAACAATCACGCGAACTTTGTTCTCTTGAAACTGCATTTGCGTTCTGTGGCGTTCACTTTTATCGAGACCGGCGTGATAGGGACGAGCGACCAAGCCCTGAACCTTCAAGTAATTCGCAACTGATTCTGCTTCGTTTTTGAACGCAACGTACACTATTGCCGCTCCTTTCGGATGATCTTTTTGCAAGAAGTGTAAAAGCGTTGAATTTCGCGAGCACGACGGCACGCGGATAACCGATAAGGACAAGTTATCGCGAATGGCATCGTTTCTGAGCGCGTTCTCGGGGGCAATATTCAAAGTCTCGCGTAAGCTCATCTCCGTCTTCTTCGTCGCCGTCGCTGTGAGCGCTAGCACTGGGAACATTTTACCATTGTTGTTGTTCATCCCACTCCTCATCACTCGATTGAACAAAATCGAGCCCAGTCGATGATACGCCGGTCGAAAGTTATGCGACCATTCCGAGACGCAATGCGCCTCGTCGATGCACGCTAAACTTACTCCGTTCGGGCATTCACGCAGCGCACACAAGAACTTCTCGTTCAATAGTCGTTCCGGAGAAACGAATAAAATCGAAACGTTACCGCTTTTCACCTCCTCGAGCGTTTCCTCCGTCTTTTCGTAGGACGCGTCCGAACGTAAACACGCGCCTTTTAAAGCCGGCGGTAAACCGCGCATTTGATCGGACATTAATGCAAGTAAAGGCGAAATAACTAAAGTGATCCCAGGTAACAGTAACGCCGGAAGTTGGTACGTCAGAGACTTCCCGGCGCCCGTGGGCAACAACGCTAACGTGTTCGCGCCTCTCAAGACGCGTAAAATCACGTCTATTTGTCCAGGTTTGAACACCGGAAACCCAAATCCACGCTCTAAAACCAAGCGCAGTTTCTCTTTCAATACCGCTGTTTCGTCGTCGTTGTCGTCGTCGGCGTCGTTCGTATCGTCCATACTTTGTACTCCTTTCTTCTCGGCAACGGAAGAGAGGCACTCGCGAACATCCGCGATGTATTTTTGCAAAGTGTCGTCGTTCAACTCCTCTAATTTTTTGCGTTTTCCCGCGGCCAGAGCGTCCAGCTTATTCTTTTCGATGTCGTCCTCGTCGTTGTCATCGTCGTACTTGCTTTTACTGCTATACAAATCATCGTCGCCCTCGCCGACGGAAAATTTCCCGGTTTTGCCTTTTGCGTTTCGCTCTCTCCTTTCCGCGTTGAGGTGTTTCGAGCCACCACTTCGAGCGGCGTCGCGCGTGTACACTTTTGGCGGGCGTTTAGCACTACCCGCTCTCCGTCTTGGCGCTTTGTACGTCTTACGTCGCGAGTGTTCGCTCACGCCTCGGAAAATTGCCGTTTTCTTGGCGCCGACTTCCGGGAACCGCTTCGCGTGCTCCGCCCGGATTTGCGCCGCGGTTTTCTTTGGCGGTGAAAACGTCAGTGGAAGTTTTGTCGTCGTCGTCGTTTTTGCTCCTCCATCATCATCGGATGTTTTCGATACTGTGTTGATCTTACTTCCTTCTCTCATCATTGCTACTGAGTTTCCGTCTTCTTTTTCTATTTCTATTTCTTCTGCTGCTGCTGCCGCTGCTGCTGTTCCTACGACCACTCTTTGTTCTTCTCGAACAACCAACTTCTTCTTCTTCCTCGGCTGGACGACGGCGACGTCTTCTTCTTTCAAAGCGTTCGTTAAACTGACGTTTTCCATCGCGTGCATCTCCCGTCTCTTCATTGCGCCGAATCTTTCCTTCGCTCGATTTCTCTCGTCCTCTTCGCAAAGTAAAGGCTCGTATGATGTCTTCTTCTTTTGCTTATTCGCGATGGTCGCGAACGAGGAGGACGAAGAAAAATCGCCAGCAATAATACCTTTGTTAGTATTACTTTTCATCCTCATCACTAAACTCGGCGGTGGTGGTGGTGGTACTACTAGTAACGGTTTCGTTTTCTTCTTCGCTTCTTCTTTCAAAGCGAAACGAGAAGCTTCGTCCGCGGCGGCTTCCGCGGCGTTTTTCTTCTTCTCTGCAGATGATACCACGGACGGCACAGACGACGACTTTAAAAACGATGATTTGTTGTGCTGTTGTTGTTTCATGTGTCGTTGTTTCCTCGGCGGCGTCGCTTCGATGACTTCATCCTCCCCGTCGCTTTCGTAATCCTCCTTCGCAGTGGGATGAAAATTTTCGAAATCTCCTCCTGTTCCGTCGTTGTTCTTGTTCTGAATACTATTCGTGCATTCGCTCGTCATCGATAACATCACGAGTTCTTTATACTCTCGGTACATCTTTCTCACGCTTTCGTTTTGCTCCACGTCTTTTCTGGTTGGTTTTTTCTCGTGCGTTTGTTCGTACGTGCGCTCCCAGATTTGAATCTCGTTTCGTTTCCGTTCCATCAACGCACCATCACGAGTCGTCGCCGACGACGATGCATTCTCTCTCAGAAGAGCAGCAGTATCAGACGTCATCAAAAAAAATCGCGCACACAATAATACGCGTGTACCGTGAAATGTTTCGTGCTGCTGTTTTTAGTGGTAGTATATCTGCGAAAGTCTGTTACGTGTATTCGTGTGAACGAGGAGTACACGATGAGGCATTTGAAGCATTTTCCCTAAAGGGCTGCCACTTGGAAAATTCAAAAATCTCTCCACTCTCATCTGAGGAGAAAGAAGAAGGAGTCGCAAGAAGGAGAGATATAAGAGAAGAAAAATGAAACTGAGAGGCCAAATCACGCAGCTCGGCCTCGCTTGGCTCGACCGATTGCTCCCTCTCTTCGAAAAGATGAACAAAAACGTCGTCACGTTGTACTTCAATCCAACGCAAATGTCACTCGTGTTACGCCCGGAAGATACCGGGGGAGTGGACGCGCACGCGGACGTGAGCATCTTTGATAACACTAATAATACGAATAGTGGACAACAAAATCAAATAATATTCGAACAAAAGTCATACATATGCTCCTCTGCGGTGAAGAACCAAATCGCCTTTAAAGTGGACTCCCACGGGTTGTTACGAGTGGTGAAAGGACTGGTGAACGTGAACGCCACGGGCGCGCACGTGAAGTTACTGAGAAGAGAACATAAAAGAAGGAAAGACGATACGGATAATAAAACGAATAATACTAAAGGAAACTTAACGCCGGTCTTGTGCTTCTCGTCCTTCGGCGGGGAGATTGATATCGTCCAAGACGTTCCGATTTACGGCCCCTTGAATCGAAAAGACGTGGAAGATATCGCCGCGGCGATCGATACCAGACGGTTCGAAGAAGTTCCGTATTGGTTGGACTTGGATTATCAGTCCGCGTCGGTGTTGAGAGAAGCGACGGAACGGTTGAAGTTTGTCAGCGCGAGAGTGGAAGTGGTGGTCGGGAGAGAAGGGGCGGTGCACATCGCGGGAGAGAAGACGGCGACGGCGAGCGCCGGGGTGGAGTTGAGAGGGGTACCGGTTGCGCCCAGGGTAGAGGTGGACGATGACCACGACGACGAGAATGAGGAGGGAGGAGAGAGAAGAAAAAGAAGAAGAGGGACGACGACTGCGAGAACTGCGCAGTTGAGGTTAGCCGAGATGCGGGCAGTCGCGGTCAGGAATAAGAATAGTAGTAATCACTATTCTGTACAAACGCAGCAAAATACAAACGATACTAACGATAACAACAACAACAACAACAACAACAACAACAACAACAACGCTTCTCTTCCTCCGGTGGCGACGAGAGGTATTTTAAGCGCCAAGCAGTTAGGGAAAGGATTTCTCGGAACGATGACGAGACCAGACGTCGTTTTCTTTGGCTTTGCGGATAACGCGCGAAGGTTGGAAATGGTGCACAGATTTTACAGCGCGAGACAGGTGGTCGTGGATAAAGAAACCGGCACCGCGGAGGAGTCGCAAGATAGCGTGATTGTAAGGTTTCGAATACCCGTGGAACAAGAGGAGGACGAGATGGAAGCGGATGACGATGGAGACGACGAAGAGAACGCGACGATGGACGCGGGAGGAAGAAACGGTGAAAGAAGAGGACAACAGAGACGTTCTTTGGTGTTCGCGCCGAGAAGTCCGGCGGGTAACAACAACAATAACAACAACAATAACGGCGACGACGACAACGACGGATCTTTGAACACCGAACACGCGGCCAGAGCGTTACTTGGTGTTCAGAAAAAACAACGGATACAACAACGAGGTTCCAGACGGAACGACGACGACAACGGTGATCGTGATTCCTTCTTGGACGATTGAGAAAAAGAAGAAGAAGAGAAAGAAGAAGAACGAGGACGTGAATTGTTCTTGATTAGAAAGCACTCGTAGATTTTTAGAAGAAGAAGAAGATAAGAGAGAAAGAGAGAGACGCGCGCGCGCACGCTGTATGTACAACATGCGGAAAATGTGAAGAATGTAAAACTACAACTTTGTAATACTCAGATGAATCAAAATACACAAAACTACTATTATTAAGCTACATTACTCTTTCTTCCCTGGCACCATGTCATCCTCCGCTCTCAAATACTCCCCGATATCCGCCTGATGAAAACACACCACCGCGCTCGGATCCGCTTTCCTGCACTCCTGCGTCGACTTGGCGCACACGCCGAATCCGAGCGGAACGTCGCTCATGCTCAAAATAACCACCCCTTGATTCGTCGGCGTGTTCTCCGTCACTCGTCCTAACCCGGATTTCAATAGATGATTCCCGTATAAAAACGACATTTCCGACGTTGGTTTCACCCACATCTTATATTTCCCATGTTGTGCTAATAAATCTAAAGCGCCGATGGTTAAGCGAAACTTCCCGGAGTGCGTGAACTTCCCTATGTTTTGCCCTAAAGTCACCAATTGCTCTCGAGAAATATTCGTCGCTCTTTTGACGATTTCGTCTTTCACGTAATAGACTCTTTGTTTGTGCAAACGGAAACAAAATCCAACACCTCCTGTTTCTTCTTCTTCCTCGTCTGAATCGTTTCCTTTTCCTTTTCCTTTTCGTTCTCCTCCTCCGCTCGAGGATGATGATTCGAGAACGTTTCGTAAATTCTTCCCGATAAATTTGAAGAGCTTTTCAAACACTTGCGCGACTTCAGACTCCTCCAAAGGACGCATTATTATACGTGTGTTATATAAACTGACACTTTTGCTCCTCAGTGAGAAGAGAACAAGTTAAAACGATGTTTGATGAGAGCACAATAAAGACACAAGAATGAAGCATTTTTGGCGGCTCCAGAGGGAAAAAAGACCAAATTTTGGAAGATTTTTCCTCATTTGTAGTAGTATTAAGAAGAATAACAAATGACATCGGGAGTCTCGAATTCAGGGATGTCCGGCCTCGCCGGCGGCAGAATTACCGTCTCCGCCGGCGCGAACACTTTAGGGCAACACTCGCAAGAGAAAAACGCGGACGCGACCATGTACGTCGGGAATTTGGATCCGCAAATGGATGAGCAACTCCTTTGGGAACTCTTCGTCCAATGCGGACCGGTGGCGTCGGTGTACGTGCCGAAAGACCGAGTGACGTCCTCGCACCAAGGGTACGCGTTCGTGGAAATGAAACGAGAGGAAGATTGCGAATACTGCGTGAAAATATTGAACATGATTAAAGTGTTCGGGAAACCGATTCGAGTGAACAAAGCGTCGCAAGATGGGGGGAAAGGAGGAGGAGATGTCGGCGTCGGCGCGAACGTGTTCGTGGGGAATTTAGATGCGGAAATCGACGAGAAGATGTTGTACGATACGTTTAGCGCGTTCGGGTCGGTGATTATGGCGCCGAAAGTGCAACGAGATCCCGAGAGTGGAGAGAGCAGAGGGTTTGGATTCGTGCAGTTTGATTCGTTCGAAGCGAGCGATCGCGCGATTGAAGCCATGCACGGACAGTTTTTAGCCGGGAAACAGATTACGGTCGTGTACGCGTATAAGAAAGATACGAACGGAGAGAGGCACGGAAGTCAAGCGGAACGGTTGTTAGCGCAAGCTGGGATGCAGAATAATGGCGGGTACGGGGGCAGACAGTTGAGACCGCACGCGATGTTTTCAGACGGAAGCGCGACCGGAATGAGCGGGTTCGCCGGGATGGGCGTCGTCGGAGGCGGAATGCCGGGCGGCATGCCGGGGGGGATGCCGCCTCCACCACCTCCAGGGATGATGATGATGGGTGGTGGGATGCCAGGAATGCCACCACCGCCGCCGCCGCCTGGGATGATGATGGGCATGAACGCGGCGCCGATGGCGATGATAAATCAAATGCACGGAGGGATGCATCCGCCGCCGCCGCCGCCGCCGCCGCCTCAGTGAGAAGAGAGCACATATTATAGAGTAGTAGTACACACGTAGACTTTGAAATTGTATCAACATATATAGAAGAAAATATACACATCTTTATCATCACAACTAACAAAAATCAATTTTTTATTCTCGTTCTCGCGAAAACAAAAACAGACCAAACGCGAGGCCAAAAACAAACGACACCGCCGTCACGATCGTCGGCATTCTCGCCACCGCCGCCGTCGTCTTCGTCATTGCTCCCACTCCTCCGCCGTGTTGTTGTCCCACTACTACGCTGCTACTAATGTTATTACCGTTGTTGTTCGGCGCTAAATTTTTCATCCCCGTCATCCTCGATTGGTGTTGTTGTCGTTGCTGTCCTCCTCCTCCTATTCCTCCTCCTCGCCGTTGTCCGGGTACGACCAGTCGTTGTCCCGGAAGCACGTACTCGAAGCCGCCCAATGTCTTCGCGTTTGCCGCCTGTTGTTGTTATTTAAGAGAGAGAGAGAGAGAAAGTCAGATTGGAGAGAAGTCACATTTTATTCTCAATACTACTCGTCGCATATTTTTGAATTAAAAATTCAAAAACAAAACTGATGCACGATTTGCGTTTACTACTACTACTGCTACGATATCGACTGCTACGATTACTCACGATCAAATCTCTCGGGTCCACATCGTAGGCAATCGCCACGCCGTAGAGAGAATCTCCCGGGGCGACCGTGTGCACGACTTCTTCAACATCATCATCATCATCACGGGGAAAAGAATTTGCCGCAACACCTCTAACACCAGAAGCGGAGGAGGAGGGAAAAGATTTTTCGTATCTATCGCCGCCGCTGCTCGTGCTGTTCACAAAAACGCTTCTACTTTTACTTGTCCTTCTTCTCGGTAGTGGTGCTGAGGGTATTACCGATGATGATGATGATAAAGAAGTCCTTAACATCATCATTTCCTCTTTAAATTGTAACGAATCGGATCCCCAAAAATCTCCATTAAAAACAATAAACACTACGAATAATATAAAGATGTCAGGCGTCACGGCTCTGCGCAGACTCGCGCAACGGTCCATCCGAACCACAAATGCAACGTTCAAACAAAATCAGCCTCAAAAGAGACTTTTTGCATCCGATCCAAACGCCCCACCGAAAGTGAATTACCCGTGGCAAGATCCCACGAACCCGGGGAACTGGAAGGAGGAACACTTGGTGTTTGTGATTTTAGGCGGGTGGGGTGTGGTTATCATGGGCGGTAAAGCGGCGTTGAGTTAAAAGAATTAAGTTATATTTGTTGTAATAAACACGAAACGCGTAATCACCATCATCATCATATGTTCATATTATCTCTCGTTGTTTACTCGCGCACCTCTTCATCATCATTCGTCATAACTTACACCACAAGTCACAAACTTTTGTTGATTGCGCTCTCTTTCATCCTATTTGATGTCATCGATATCATCGTCATCATCAGAGCAATCATCATCGTTATCATCAAAACGACACACGAAAGAACCGAACTGGAATAACCTGTGGCCAATCGCGCTCGCGCCGGTGATTCCAGTCGTCGGCATCGCTTTAAAGAAACACAAACACATTCGTTTCCCCGCGACGTTTGGCATCGCCGGGGTGATATTAGTCTGGTCGCACGCGGCTGCGTTAGGGTCAAGCAGCGGGACTAAGTAGTATATATATGATGTTCAGTTGTTCTTTATCCTCGAGTCCGTCGTTTTCCGGGCGGCCTTTAGCGACGATTCAGACGAGGTTGAGAAGAAAGAGGAGGAGTGCTTACAACAAAGATATGAAAGACAACACCAGAGGAGTAAAAGTCTTTGCGAAGAAGCGAGAAGAGAAGGATAAAAACTACCCAAACTTATACACGCCGCAAGATGGAGAACTCGCGGAACGGAAAGCCGCGCGAACGTTGAAACGGTTGTTCACGTACGTTTCGATTCGGGTGGTGCAAGCGCACTTGGAAGGCCAAGGGAACGACGGCGGATTCGCCCCTCAAGTCACCGGGTACGACGGGAAAGTTCAATGTCCGGATTATAACGATTTGAGGAACGCAATGGAAGGTATCGACTTAGGCGATGGGGACAGCTGGGTCAGAGAGTTTGGTAAGGTAAACCCGGCGGTGACTTTGCGGATTTTAGAAGCGAGGAAAGCGTATTGCGAAGAGTTTGATTACGAAATGTTGGAGTCGTTCGTGGACGACGATATCGTGAAAGCGAACACGGAATTGATGACGGAGATTATGAACAGATCGTTCGAGAAAGAGGAAGAAGAAGAAGAAGAAAAGGCTTGATAACTTTGTTCTTCGGTGTATGTATTGTTGTAATATATAATAGATGATTTATGACTCTCGTAAAATTTTCAACGCGCAACTTTTATTTACACACAACGCGTGATAGATATGTAATATGTTCGGTCGTGATGATTGCTTCTTAACTTTTGTTTTTTAACGTCTTCGACTCGGCGTTCGTCTCGCCGGCGTCGGGGTTGCTTTCTTCTTTGCCGGAGCGGCGCTCGAACCACCAATCTTCGGTAAACTCGGCATCATCTTCAACACTTTCTTCGGCACTTGTAAGGCCAAGCAGTACAAGACAGACATTATGGAAAAATAAGCCAAAACCGGAGGAGGTACCATCGGCCCTCCACTCACTGGCGGAGAATAAATCAACGCGAGTAACGCACCCGCCATCATCATCAGGTTGATTTTGATCACCATCTTTTGCACGGTCACCGCTTTACTCGCGCACATCCAACTGATTGCACTCACGTACCAATTCTTGACGAAATCCACATACGTGATATGAACTAACAATTGGGCAATTGGACCTTTCATTTGCGCGGATTTCACCGCGCCGTCGGAAATAATTTCGAGAAATCCACCCGCGCCAGACATGAGAACAGGTAAGGAGAACAAGATCGAAATTATCGCGTGCGCTTTTAACGCGTTCGAAGGCGTCACCGATGGGATCATATATGAGAGTGCCATGTTTGTTAATTAATTAATAGTGATCTTTCCCCTAAAACTGAATTCCCTACTTTTTTTCCTACAAATTTGCTGCAAAAAATCTATCATCTACTCCTTCCTCTAACTAAAAAAATGTTCAATCTATCTACTCTTATAACGACGACGAAGAATGACTCTCGTGCGTACACATTGGCCCTTTCGCGACGGTTTCCAACGCAGTCGGCACGCCAAAGCCAAACTCGCACGTGCATTTCAAATTTTGTTCCTCTTTTTTGTTTATGTGTTCGATTACACCCAAGTGTACTTTCCCCGAAGCGCGCATGTGGGTGTCCATCTCGCCGCAGTGTCTCTTGACGACTTGCGGTTCGTACGGTTCGTTCGGGCGTCGACCGGACCGCGGCGCGTTTGAGGCGAGCCAAGGCTCAGTGAAGCAGTAGTATTGGTAGTGACTCAAAGCGCCTTGGATGGATGCGTCGAAATCGTGGTTCTCTTCTTTACCGTGGAAGCCGCAAAAAACGCCTTCTTCGGCCAAATAGTCGAATTCGAGGACGGCGTGGGAGCTGAAGGGTTTCAACGCTTCTTCGGCCATCGCGGCGGTGAAGCCGAACGGGAGTTGAACGTCCGAAGATGATGATGATGAAGATGAAGATTTGCCTTCTTCTTCTCCTATATCGAACGAATTCGTCGTCGTCTTCTTTTCTCCTCCTGCTCCATCGCCTTCTAAAACCAGCTGCGAATTTTTCCTCCTCTCCACATTCACGCGAATGATATCGTTCCTGACGCTATCCGGAACTCTCGAATCGGTTAAAAAGCCAGGCTCTCTGAACTTCAAACCGCTTCGAAACCAGCTGGGTAAATCGTATATGTGGTCCATGGGACACGAGTACGGCAGGACGAATTTCTCCGCGCCAGGCGCTCGGCACGCGTTCAAATTGTTCCAAATCTTGTCGCAATAACACCTCGGTTCCGGTAAAATAATCGTTCTGTTTAGAAGCTTCCCTAGCGCCAATAAGTTTCGCACGGTTTCTCGTCGCACTTTATCTTCCGCGAAGTGTCTTTCGATGGCCACTCTGTAATCGCCGTTCCCGTAACCGACCGTCTTCACTTTCTCGCCGCCTGGGCCGTTCGCGTGTTTCACCTGCGCGAAGACGTCCGGGACGACTAAATATTTCGTATGCGCGTCTTCGTAATACTCTCGATCGTCTGCGGTCCATATCCCAGCCTGTCGCATGCGCTCTCTCTTTCCCCAGGCGTATTGCCCGTCGTCTCCGTATTGGTACGTCGTGTGCACCGCGTACGGTTCTCCATCCTCAGGAAATTGCTTGTGATGCCATTGGACGAAATACGAGTGCCCGTTCCCGAAGAGCCAATTCGGCAAGACGCCTAATTTTACCGTAGCGTTCGCGGCGTAATACACCATCCTGAAACCTTCCTTCCCTCTGTCCGCCATATCTTTCAATTTAATCGCCTTTTCTAACGCGTGGCCTCTCACGCCCTCGTGCATTAACAAATTAAATGCCGGTTGGTCTCTCATCCACGCAATCGTCGACGTCGCGACTTTGGTTTTCCACGCTTGTAAAAAATTCTTCGATTCCTCCGTCGCTCGTATGTGTAGTATACCGGTGTTGAAATTCACGTGCGCGCACTTGTTCGAATCGTCTTTGTCTCCAGGAACGTCTATGCAATCTGTGCTGACTAAAATATCCGCTTTCCCGTACGTGCCTTTGTTGAAATACGCCCTCGGGTCTCTCATCCACGCCACGTCCGCGTCCGATAAAATAGGATTCAAGTTCATATCCAACAAATCCTGCACAAACTTTGTCTTCACCGTTCCCATCTTCTTAAACGCTGCGCTTCCCGCGGTAATAAACTGTACTCCTCTGTTGGCTAAAACCGAGTTCCCAGTCAGTAACATCGACGGTACGTTCCAACTCTTCAAATCCTCCAACATCTTCTCGTCCAAAGCGCCGACAAAGTGCGGCTCTAATTTCAACCGTCTCGCCGCGTTGACCCAATTTTTCGCGAAATCTCTCACCGAGTGCGTCGCAAACGTGACGAATATCGCATCCCCGGGTTTCGCGTGCGACAACTCCGGCGGTATAGCGCCTTCATAAATCTTCCTCTCTAACTCTTTCTTCGCCTCTTCCGTCAGCGCTTTCGTTTGCTGCGCCCACATGTCTTTCATCCATTGCGGGTGATTGCTATCCGAGCGAACCTCTTGCGCGTTGAGAGGAATGTTCGACTGGTCCGGTTTAGGAAGAATCGTATACTTTTTCTCGTAGTATTCGTCTTGTTCTTCTTTCTCTTTTCCTTCTTCCGGCTGCTCCCGCTGCTCAATAACGGGAGGCGGAGACAAAGTCTTTTCGGCAAGAGGAGGAGGTAAAGGAGGAGGCGGCATCATCATCATCGGTTCCGGTGGTATTGGCGGAGACGGATCCACCGGTTCCTCGTCCGAACTCTCGAACGCTTCTCGGTCTTCGTTTTCGTTCACTAATCGCTTTTCCCCGTGCCCGCCAAAAGTATAATCATCCTGTTGTTGTTCATGTTGTTGTTTCATCATCTGATTTTGCATCTTCTCTTCGCGGTGATGATAAAAACGATGATTTCTCCAAACCGCGTACGAGGTAAAAACAACCCCAAAAACGAACGCGTCCCGGATTTTGAGAAGACCTTTTCTTCTTCCTTTCCCGCTCATCCTTATTTTTCTTCTCGCGTGTGCGTGTAGTGTGCGTTAAAAGTCTCTTCTTTGCCGTCGTCGTGTCAAAACATGAATGTGTGTTTTTTTTGTGATGTCTTTTCTCATCGAAGAGTATCAAAAGTTCAAGTTGGACAACTTTAGACAAGTTTGATTTGATTCGCGTCTTTGATGAATACAATGTGTGCGTATGTGAACGTAGGGCTATAAAAGAGCTATTAGTGTTTAGTACGCTTGTGGTATCTCAAACTACCAGAGTGATGAAAACGCATCTCGCACACATCGCACTCGTGCGGTTTCTCGTTCGTGTGAATACGCATGTGGTCTTTCAAAGTACCAGATTGACGAAAACGCTTCTCGCACACATCACATTCAAACGGTTTCTCGTTCGTGTGAATACGCATATGTACGGCCAATGCAGATGGATATGGAAGCATCTTCTCGCACACAACGCACTCGTGTTGCGCTCTTTTCCTCTTCACTCCTTTCTTTTTAAAAGTCGTTTCTTCTTTTTGTATCTGATGATGATTTGCCTCGAGATCATCATCATCCTCGTCAGGTATCCTCAAACACAGCACCGGGAGGGGGTGCTCTTCTCTCTCTTCTTCTCCCTTCAAAACCGTCCTCGCGTTCACCGCTCTTTTCGGATGTGGATTCTTTCGTCTCGTGATTGCTTGTTGTTGTTATTATTATTTGTAGTAGTAGTAGTAGTACTAAAACGAGGTAAATCGTACAACAACACACGTGTTGTGTGATCTCACGCGGCGGATCAAAAATTTTGACGTTTTCGTAAAGAAGAAAGGATCGAGAGTCCAGACAGAAGCAGTTTTTCTCGTTGGATCTCGCTAAAAAACACCAATCGTCAGCCTCTAAAAAAACACCTAAAAAAGGAACAAAAATTTTCAAAAACGTTTGTTTACTTTTGCCACGCACAACTATTATAAGCGCGCTTTTGAGATAGAGTCTCTCTGAACGCAATATTTCATCGATCTCGATGACGACGATTCAGACGATGAGGAGTCGTAGGCGCAGATCTGATGATGGTGGTGGTCATCGCGACGCGCGTTCTTCGGTAAAAAAACTGTTTTTAGCAGCGTTCGTCGTCGTTTACACATTCGTCGTCTGTGGGATGTGTGCTAACATTAATTCCAATGATGGATTAATGCGCGGAAGAAGAAGGATCGGTGAAGACGAAGGCTTTTTCTTCGTTTCCGCCAACCCCGGGGGAGCAGAAGAAGAAGACGAGCGATTGAAGAAGTTGGAACTCGAATTGGAAAAAGCAAAGTCTGACCTCTCCCACGCGAGGAAAGAGAAACGTTCTGTCGAGGAAAAATTAAACGTCGATTTGAACGAAATGAGACGGACGAAACGAGAGGTGGAGTTGGAATTGCAAAAATCAAAATCAGCCATCGACGAGGCGAAAGTGAACTTGGAAAAGACTCGAGAGGAAAAAGAGAAGTTCGAGAGAAGTTTACGAGAAACGAAAGAAGAGTTTGTTCAGAAAAGTTCGAACGATTTGAAGACGGAGTTTGTGCATTTTTGGGAGGCGTTGAAGACGTTCGCGGAAGCGGCGACGAGCGACGGGAAGGCGAAAGCGAAGGAAGTTTTGGAGGGTTTGAAAGCGCAATCGAAAGTTTTCGCGGAACATTTGAAAGAGAAGACGAGTGGGTTGGCAGTCGTCGCGAAGGCGAAAGGGTCGGAATATTACGCGTTCGCGAAGGTGAAGTCGTTGGAAATCGGGCAGTTGGCGAGTAAGAAGGCGATGGAGTTTGATTTGCCGAAGAAATACGAAACGGCGAAAGTGAAGGCGAAGAAGGAGGTGATGCCGAAAGTTAAGAGCGCGTACGGTGAAGTCACGAAGCAAGTGAAATCTGGGGTGAAGAAAGTTCAACCGCAATTGACAAAGGCGAAGAAGTTTGTCCAGGAGAAGACGCCGAAGGAAGCGAAGGAGTACGCGACGCGCGCTTTCTTGTTTTTAACAGCGGCGAGAGAGGAGTTGGTGAAAGTTTTGGCGGCGAAATTATTGATGGTGTACCAAAACGTGGATTTTTTTGCGCCGTACGCGACGAAATCGAACGCGATGTTTTCCTCGTACGTTTTGGTGCAAACGTTGATGTATTACTTGGCGTACCGAACGGTGTCGCGAGTGCTTTTCGGACGCAAAAAAGCGAAAGGGGACAACAACAAAAACGTCGCTAAGAAAGCGGCGAAAGCGGTGCCGAAAGAGGTGAAAGGTAGATCGGTTGAGTTTTCGCCCCCGAAAACGAGAGCGACGCGAATCGCCGCACCGTTCGCGGCGAAGCGAACGACCGCCTAATTTTTTGTAAGATGATGATTTTCGTGAAAAAAAAGGACGATTGAACACACACACATGAACAAATGAACACAAGAATACAAAAGGATTTGAATGAATGAATGAATGAATGAATGCGAAGAAGTGCAGTTGCGTAAGTAGTGAATTGTAAATACGCGCGCTACAATACGATAAAACATCATCTGAATAAAAGTCTTCTTTTTTCCTATAGAACTACAGCGGAGACCCGGGTTCCTCCTTACTATTACTACTGTTATTATTTTTATTATTATCGTTCGATTTAGGCGAAAGTGGACGATCGCGTCTTGGACTCACGGTCGCCGACTTATCCCTCGGCGAGAGATCGTCGTCGCTGAAGTAAGACGACGTTCGTCTCAGGGCAATTTTCGTCGGCTTGGAATCCGAATGATACGGGAACACGTATCGATTCGGCGTCGCGGCGGTGCCGAACGGAGACGACTGAGGTTTTCTAGCACTCCCTAGCGAGGACGCGTTCAGACTCGGTCCGTTTTCTGCAAAATCCATCAGCGTCATCGCTCTCGAATCGAACGCAGCTTTTTGTGCCGCGCGTACTAATTGTCGACGCTCGTCGTCGGTCGCGTTGTTGTTGAAACCAGGGTCATTGGCATCAAAGGCGTCGCCGTCGTCGTCGTCGTCGTCGTTATTGTTGCTATCATCGTCATCATCATCTAATACCAAATACGCTTCGTCGTTCACGTCCAAAAGTTGCAACTGTTGCTTCGTGAACATGCCGTCAAACTTGGAGAGAAGTAACCGAAGCGGCATTAACATCGCGATTAAGATTGGAAACATGAGGCACAAATCCGTCGAGCGCACGCCCCAAATGACCGCCACGCAACACACTTGTACGAACGTAAATCCATGAACCCGCGATAACGGGACGTTTCTCACGTACGACGTCGGTGGGTGTAACCTTGGTTCCATAAATATCATCGTCAATCGATGAAAAAATTGATTTTCGTAGAAACCGTTGATGCCCATCAAAACGAATAAACCGTACAATACCGCCATTGGAATCTCTTTCAACAATGACAATAAAACAAAGGACAACAAAACCAAAACGTTGACGAGCAGCGGCGAGAGGCGTTGTTCGTGAACAGTCACCACTTTTGTTCGCGTGACCCCGTTCTTTGTAATCTCTTCAATCTCCGACAATGCTCTCACGTATTGCGGCGAGTGCGGCAGACTCGGCGTCGCAAACGGCAAGCCAAAAATCGAACAGAAAAAGAGTAAGATAGAGAGCAACGCGAAATCGTAATGATACGCGACGCCTTTTCTCAACTTTGCCTCTTCTTTGTTGCACAATAGCGCCGCAACATTAGCGTCGATATAATACAAGCACGTTAAGCATATCGCCGGGACTATCGCGCCTCCGATGATCCATCGATTTCCTTCCTCTTTGGACGGAAATAAGTCAATCAGCCAATTGCTTCTCGTTTCGTCGCTCGGCTTGATGTTCGAAGGTAACGAGAGCTTTTCGTACCCATCGATTCCAGATCCCCACGCGAGAAGACAAGCGGTAACGATCGCAAACGCGATTCCAAAATCAGCCGTCAATTCTCTCAAAGGACCGAGTAAGAAAGGGCTGGAACGAACTTTTCCAAAAAACAATCCGAGTTGTAAAGTCACGGCGGCTAAGATGAGCGAAAACAACGCCACGTCTCTGCTGTACGTCTCTTTCGCGCTATCGAAATAACTCCCGACGCCTTTACACCCTTCGAATATGAAAATTGCACTCACAAATACCATGAAAATTTCTTGGGTGAACCTCGTGCAAGATCGAACGACAATCGCGCAATAATCAAAACACGCGATGAGGAGCATGAAAATTGAAGTCCACACGCCCGTCCACGCCATGGCGAGTTCGAAAGGCACGTTGAACGCCTTCGTCGTCGAGAGTCGATAAAGCTCGATGATGAAAACCGTTTGCGGACCGGCTGGTCTGAGTACTAACTCGGGTTGACCACCGATAATTGCCCAAACGATGCCGACAAAAGCCTGGCAGAGCAAAAATTCCATCGCGCCGAGTTTACCGCCGGTTTCCTCGTACGTCAACCCTCCAAACGCAATCGCCGGTCCTAAGCACCCGAAATACATGTACAAAGTCGCCGTTATCGTCTTGACTGTTTGTAGTCCATCCGTCCAATCGCTCGCGTACACTAACGAACGTCGTTTAATATCATCGATGATTCCACCGCAAAATCTCCCCGTTCGCTCGGCTTCGTACGAGCTGTTAGTGTTCGCGTTCGTATCTTTCGCGTTCTTTTTCCTGTGTTCTATGGAAGTCAAAAACGAATTCCTATGGGACAATCTCAAGACTTCCACGGCGTCTTCCCACGCGTCCAGGACTCTTTGCTTAGCACTCAACAAACGCACTTTATCGTCCGTGCTGTCCCCGTGCATGACTGCGGAGAGAACGTCAAAAGCGTGCGGCAATCTGGAATGTTTCTTCGCGTGCGAGTGGAGTCTTTTGAAATCGCTCGCGTCGGAGACAAAATCTGTGTCTCTCGATAAACTTCTAAACGCGGCTTTTATGCACGCGATTTTATTCCATCGGTCCAGGCCAAACAGCGCGTCTTTATCGTTGTCGTCGTCACCGCCGTCGTTATGTAAAGCGCTGTTCCGATGAAGCTCTTCAAAACTGTGTCGATGGTTTCCGTGTAAAGTTTGCGAGCTCATCGGAACTAAGACCAAACACACCACTCTGGCGTTTCTCCCGTCCGAGGCGCCTAAATTCACCGGCGACTCTAACGTCGCGATTGCAATCTTCGGCACGTGCGCGAGCTTTTTCTTATTCTTCTCGTCGCCGTTTTTCTTCTTTGTCCCTTCTTTCTTTGCCCCCCCTTCGCTACTCGTATCTTCTTCGTCTTTCTTCTCCGCCGACGCCGCCGACGCCGCCGCCGCGGCTCTCACGACCGATCCTAAACTCCGTTTATCTCTCAGTTCCTCTCCAACTAAAACCGCCAGACCGCCTTCGTTGACTGCCGTGAACACCCGTCCGACTCGTATCGGGTCTTCATCCTCGTTGTTCGTCGTCTTCGCGTAATAATTTTTCCGAATCTTCTCCACCAAAAATTGAATAATTTCCGTCTCTCTCCACGAGCTCAACTCGCACTCGATGCTCGCGTATTTGCTGCTCGTCGTCGTCCCATTTGCGTTTTCGTGAGCACACGTCATCATTTTCTCTTTCAACTCTTCCAAAAGTCGCATCGGTCTCGGTAACGCCGGTGGTTTCATCGCCCCTTTTTCCAAATCTTTTTCTTCATCATCATCGTTTTTGTTCATCGTGACATTTTCATCATCATTCTCGTCGTCGTTTCCGTCGTCCACCCCACCACCGTGTTGAAATTGTTGTCGTCGTCGCATCCTCCTAAAAACGTCCTCAAACTCCTCTCTCTAAATCTCTCTCAACCTCTCCAAAACATCATCATCATCCTTGTTTTTAGTAATATAGAATAATAATAAGAGTTTAATGAATTTTTTGGTGCATGCGTTTTTTATGAAGTGTCGACCTTTTAAAAAGAAAATTCTGCTTTTTTATTTTTTTTTTACTTTTCTGCTCTTTCTGCTCTTTCTTCTCTTTCTGCTCTTTCTGCTCTTTTGGATAATATTATTGCATCTGCACTTTAAACACACGCACACATAATACATCTCTCGCGTTTTCTCTCTCTCTCTGTGTTAGATATACTATATATACACACACGTAACTATAATATATAATGTTGACGACGATTCAAGCGACAACTTTTCATCTCGCATCCAGACAAAGTACTACTACTACTAAATTTTCGAGAAGATTATCATCAAACAACAGAAAGATATCATCATCAATGACGACCACTAAAGCGCAAATGTCGCAAGACGAGCTGAAAAAACTCGTCGGGTATAAATCGGTGGACGATCACGTCCTCTCAGGGATGGTTGTTGGTTTAGGCACCGGATCGACGGCGTATTTTGCCGTCGAACGGTTGGGGCAAAAGTTGAAATCCGGGGAGTTGAAAGATATCGTGGCTATTCCAACCTCGGAACGAACGCGAGAGCAAGCGGAAAGCCTGGGCATTCCTTTGTGCACGCTGAACGAGAAGAGTAAGTTGGACGTGGCGATTGATGGAGCGGATGAAGTCGACCCGGACTTGGCGTTGGTGAAAGGCGGCGGTGGTGCGCTTTTGAGAGAGAAGATGGTGGAAGTGATGGCGAAGAAGTTCATCGTCATCGTCGACGAATCCAAGTTGTGCAAAGGGTTAGGTCCGGGGTTTCCGTTGCCGGTGGAAATTACCCCGTTTTGTCACGAGCACACGGCGAGGACAATCGCGGAGTTGCCGAGTTTAGCTGGGTGTGAAGCAGTTATTCGCATGGGCTCGAGCTCGACGAACAAGCCGGACGGCGATAACGTCGCCGTCACCGACAACGGGAACTACATCGTCGATTTACACTTTAAGGCGCCGATTAAGGACGTGAACAAAGCCGCGAGCGATTTGAAAAATACCGTTGGTGTCGTCGATCACGGTTTGTTCGTTGGGATGAGTTACCAAGTCATCGTGGCCGGTTCGGATGGTATTCGAGTGGCTGGCACGGATGGCGAGAAAGCTTGGTGGTAATCTTCTTGCCCTTTTCAAAAAAGAGAGTTTTAATTCACAATATTTTCCAGGACTCTGTATTAAACACACGAACGCGCACAATACAAGGCATATGATGCGTATATGATGATACTATTTTTATGCTTTACTAAAATTTTGCGTTCCTATTACTATAGTTATGCGTGTGCCTTCTCTAAAAAATCGTCGTCGTCCGGTATCTCACCGTTCGCGACAGACAATTTTGTATTAATTTGTGGGTCCCTCACTCATGGATGAGTTGTTCGTCTCGTAGCCGCTCACTTTTGCGGTTTCGAAATGCTCTGTCGGCGCGTGAATCAAGTAACACAGAACCCGATACGTCGCGCAGGAATTCCCGAGGATTTTACTCGTTCTCTCGTCAACTTTCTTCGTGTTCGGTATCCCGGGCACCGAGTGCATCAACAGTCTCGGCATCGGCTTCGCAAAGGTATAAAACCGTTCCCAATTTTTCTCGTTACCTTTCACGCGTAAAATGCCGGAGACAATCGCCAAGACGAAGAAAAATGCCGCCTGTAAAGCGCACTCGGCGTACACGATGACGCACGCGATGAGTTGCAAAATTAACTTTTCAATTTTAATCGTGCCTTTGCCCACGGTGATGAACGCTTCGTGCGCGTTGTCGCGTAAAAAACCATCAAATGACGATCGCCTGCTATTTTCGCTCTCGTATCCACCTTGCTCGTTCGCGTCGTAAAATTCGTCTTCTCCAGTGGATCTTCTCTTCTTTTTCTTTTTAATCGGCGTGCTCGTCAAGCTCGATCGGCCCATGTGCGTCAGTCGATCCACCGCCTCTTGCGCCGTTGCGGACGCTCGAAACCAAAACGATTTGATGATGCGTTTTTCTCTCTCCGCAAACTCCGTCCACGTTTCCGCGTGCTTCTTTGCCGCCTTTTCTGCCGCCGCTTTTGCCGCCGCCGCGCGTTTCGCCGCAAACTCACTCGTTTGCGAAGCCCATTCTTGACACTCGGCGTACCAATCCTGGAGCGAATTTTGCGACGAGTTCCTCGACGAATCTCGTAAAGTCTCCAACGAATCCTTCATTTCTACTTCCTCTTCTCCGTCGTCGTCGTCGTCGTCGGAATCCGAGGTTTCGCCCGTCGTATTTGTCGCACCTCCGTTACTTTCCGGAGAAGATATATTTCTATTATTCGTTGTTATGGGCTGATTCTCGGTCAACCCGCGCCTCGCCCTTTCCAACCCGGACGACTTCTTCTCCTCCTCTTTCTTCTTCTGTTTCTTGATCCAACTCTTCGCGTCTTTTTGCGCCATCTCGAACAATATCTTCATCTTATACTGCTCTGGAGGGAAAAAGCACCACCACACCGGCACAAACTTCGACGGCTTAATATCCGCTCGCGAGCTATAAAACGGACTCACCACGATCAACTTCCTCCCGTGTTTCCGTCGACAGTGCAACTTTGAAAACGTCCCGGACCGTTTGAACCCGCTGACGTATTGAATATCCGTCAACGCGCCGTCTAAACACAATCCGTGACCTTTCAGCCACATCGGCAACCCACTCAAAGGCACGATGTTCGACGAACACAACAACGCTCTCACAAAAAACTCGTACGTCTCGAACACTTTCAACCGTAAATTTTTCAATCCTCTCAGCGTCATTCTCGTGATGCTCATCTCCAACTTATTCGTGCACAATTCGTGCGCGTTATCCGGCGCAAACTCTCGAATCGCGCCTTGCACGTAATACCTTAACTGGAAAGCGCCTAAAATGGAACTTCTCGCTCGCGTCGCGCACAGGTAGGCGTACACCGCCAACGCGTCCAAATCCACCGTCGGCATAAAAAGTAAAGAGCCGATTAAAGCGCCGCCGGAACATCCAATAACTTTCGTGTTTCTGTTTTAGTAATAACACGCAGAGCGAAAACGATTTAAGAGAAGAAAGAGAAGGGAATTTTAGTGAGCGAGTGTTGATTCATGACTTAACTAACGCTCTTCTCTATTCATAGAGCTCGCGAAAGAAGAGGAAAATTTTCAAAGACTTTGACGACCGTTTCTTTCTCATCGTCTCTCTCGTAATAAAACAAAAGATCGTCGTTTCGCGAAACGAAAGAAAGAAACAAAACCACGACGTAAACTCCTCCTCGTCGTTAAAAAAGGTATACGACAACATATAAAAACGTACTCCGCGTAACCTTCTCTTCTCAAAACTTTAATCACCCCGACGTAGTATATGAACAGCCATCCGGAAGATCCTGTTCATGATGTGTGTAATATAAAAAATGAGTAAGAAATAAAATTATATAAATCTCAAGTAGTTTACCTAAAGCTAACGTCCGATCAAAATCTATCGCATCATCATCGGCAGTAGTGGTAGTATTTATGCCCCCTTCTTTTCTTCGTTTTGCTGCTCTTCTTAACTCCATCGTCTTCATCATCCCTAAATCTTCTTCTGAATAAACGTCGTCTGAATCATCTCTCTCGTTGTTTTCATGAGGTGGGAACGAGGGCGTTGTTGGACGACATTTTTTTTAGGAAACGAAAAGAAAAAAAAGTAGACTCTTCACAAAAAAAAAGAGAGAAAAAAAAGCAACAAGAGTTTGTTTATTGTTTGCGCTTTGAAAGAAGAACGAGACGAACGACAACGACGAGATGACGACGACGACGACGAACAAAAGCGTGGAAAAGGACCTGCCGCTTTTGTTTCAAAGCGCGTTCAGAGGAAGTTTTCGGTGAGAATATCAAAGAGCTTTGTTTTTTTTTCTGCGCGAGATTCGTTTTTTCTTTGATTTCTCCTGTGGAGGAAGCAAGTGTTTTTGTGTAAAAAATACACGAAGGAAAATTTCGAACGAATACATGAATACTAACATTAACGATAAAACAGGTTTTTCAACGCGATGCAAAGCGAGATGATGGAGTTTATACTGACAAAAACGGAGGCGTCGTTCGTGTGCAGCGCCCCGACTGGGTCGGGGAAAACGGTTTTGTTGGAATTGGCCATGTTAACTGGATTGTTCCAGACGACGACGACGAACGGGGCGAGACGTAGACGAGGAGACGAGGTTTCGAGCGGCAGTAATCGGAGAGGTTGCAACAACAAAGTCGTTTATTTGGCGCCGTTAAGAGCGCTCGTGGCGGAAAAGCTGAACGATTGGCAAAATCGATTCGGTCGAGGGACGGAGTTAGATTTAAGTTTCGTTTTGTTGACAGGGGATGTGGACGACGAGAAGGCGCGATCGAGCGAGTTTTGGAGAGAAGTAGATAAAGCGGACGTGATACTGGCGACTCCGGAAAAGCTGGACTCGCTGTCGAGACGGAATTACTCGAACGGTAGTTTTGGCTTTTTTGGATCTATTTCGGTTGTTTTGATCGATGAGATACACGTCGTTGGCGATTCCTCGCGAGGGGCGACGTTGGAGGCGATCGTCTCGAGGTTGAAAGCAATCGGACAGAGTTTGGGGGAGGAGGCGGCTTTGCGTCGGTGCCGATTCGTGGCCGTATCGGCGACGGCGCCCAACGTGGGGGAGGTCGGCGACTGGCTGAGCGGTGGTAAGAACGCCATCACCACGACGTGGGAGTTTGGCGAAGAGTACAGACCGGTGCGACTGGAAACAATATGTCGCGACTGCGGTTATAGCAAGAACGAATACTTGTTTGAAAAGACGCTCAACGCAAAGCTTCTCGACGTGGTTTTAGACCATTACGAACGATGTCCGTCTTTGATTTTCTGCACGACGCGCGACGCGACCTTGAAAGCGGCGAAAAAACTGGAAGAGGATATCGCGCAGAGAAGAAATACTCTCCGCGAGCCGTTCGTTACCGATGAGCAATCGAAGATGAAGCTCGTTCAAGCGGCGCAAAGAGCGAAGAATAAAACGTTGAAACAGCTCCTTCCAAAAGGTATTGCTTTTCACAACGCTTCGCTCGAATATCACGATCGCAGTCTCGTGGAAACGCTATTTCGAGAAAGGGCAATATTAGCGCTGTGCTCGACGTCGACGTTGGCGCTTGGCGTCAATTTACCCGCGCGGCTCGTGGTCGTCTGCGGGACGAAAACGTATCGAGGCGGCGGCATCTACGCCGACATTGACCGAGGCACGCTTCTGCAAATGGCCGGACGAGCTGGGAGACCAGGTCTTGATCAACGAGGCGTCGTCGTCGTGATGACAGATACGCACTCGAAAGTTTCGTTTGAAAATCTTCTTCACAACATCGAGCCGATCACGAGTGAACTCAAAGCGAGCTTACCAGAAACGATCAACGCAGAGGTAACTTCCGGAGTGATATTTTCCGTGCCGAGCTGCGTTCAGTGGCTAACGAATACGTTCATGTTAACGCGCATGAAATACGCGCTCGCGTCTCCGGTAAATGTACCGATTTTTTGTCTCGGAGCGTCTACGAATAACGCGGTGAGTCCTTCTTCTTCTTCCTCTTCGCCGGAAGCTCAAGCCTTTCGCTGGGCGAAAGCGTTGGCTGTAAAAACGTTGCGCGAGATGAAAGTAGCGAATCTTTGCGAATTTAACGAGTCCCCGGATATGTCTGGGGTTCGCACTGTCACTGCGAAGGAGGAAGGACGAATTATGTCTACGCGATACGTGCGATTCGAAACTTTCAAGCGATTTCAACACGTGCTGCTTTCCTCTTCAGATGTGGACAGCAACGAACCAACCCACACAAAAGACACGTACGAAGACGTTCTTGTCACGCCGACAGCCGATGTGTCGTCGTTATTCCAACACCAAAGTGGTCTTGCTGGTGTCGTCGGTAAGAGCGAAGCGGAAATTTTGCGCTCGATTTTATCCGCAACGTGTAAAGCTATTGAGTTTGGCGAAATCTGCATTCGTCGGGACGAGAAGACGACGTTGAAGGCATTAAACAACAACATTCGCGTGCCGTTGTTTCATTGCGATAAAAAGGGCAAACGAATCACGAAAAACACGCCGATCAAGTTCGGTTGGGAGAAGTTATACGTTTTAACACAAACTGAACTGAAGGAAACGAACGAGAAGGAAAACAACGCCTTGCTGCCGAGTTTAAAGCGCGAGGTGGAATCGGTCATGAACATCGCGCCTCGTTTGCTTAAAGCAGCTCACGAGCTCTACGTCTCTCGAAAAGATTTCTTCCATGCGGTTTGCGCCTACCAACTGATGAAATCGATCGAATCGAGAAAATGGTTCGACTCGAAGGAAATCCTTTCGCAGCTGCCTCGTTGCGGGCCAAAAACTGTCGCCGCGCTCATGAACAACGGCATTCAAACTTTCAGCGACGTCGAAAACGCCGACGCTCGAGCGATTGAAAGAACCATGACTCGACAACAACCAGGATTTGTTCATCACCTCAAAGAGTCTGTGAAATTGTTACCGTCCGAAGTGCGCGTATCTTTGGAAATTAGCGATACCGCTGATGACATCCTGTCGACGCCGTCGCCTTCTTCAACAAAAACACCGCGAACGAAGAAGAAACCAAACGCTGTTCTTCCTTCAGTTAATGTTCGCGTAGAGTTTGTTTCATCTAAACGTTCCTTTCCTGGTGATATGAACATTTTTGGTGGCAACGTACCCGGCAAGAAGGAGGAAGAGGAGGCCGAACTGTTTCCTCCTCGCGTCGTCCGACTTCCAAAACAACACCCGGGCGTGCTCATCGTTGGATGTGAACACGATAACAGCATAATACTTCGTACGAAGCTTCCGACGATTACCGAACGAGTTTTGAACACTCGAAAAGATTGTCTCGTTTTAGAATCGAAATGTTTCGCTCAATCTCTGCCTCGATCTCAAGCGCCGGTCAAATTTCTCGCCCGAGTATTTTTTGACGGCGTCCTGGGAAGAGACGCGTTTGGATGGGCGTTGAGTAGTAAAACTACTCTCCCTCCAACACCACCCAAGGAGAAGTATTACGTTCGCGAAAGTGCCCAGATTCAAGGGGGTGGTGGGAGATGCTTGCAAACAGCCACACCGCGCGTCGTGGCCGCCAAAACGATGAGTGTCGACGCAACACAGAAGACAAAGAGAAAGAACGACGACTTCGACAAAGACAAAAGAAACAACAACAAGACGAACGACAATGGTGATATGACCATAACTCAAAAACGAACCGACGTAGGTTTAGCGCAAATGCGCAAAACGAAGCAAACCACGTTGGTTCCGTCGTCATTCCCGTCGCCGAAAAGGAAGAAGAATGAAAAAAATATTACTCCGCGGACGACGGAAAAAAAGAGCAATCCTACCGCCACTACCATCACTGGTGCTGAAACAGGTGTCAACACTGCTGCTGCTCTTCGCGAATTGTGGGGCTGTAACTGGGCGGGTGGTGATGACGATGGTGATGATGGCAACGGCCAAAGCCTCGCGCCCGCGTTTTTTTGCGACGACGACAACAACGACAACAACAACAACAACAACAACAACAACGAGAGCGAAGATAGCTGGGGCTTTGCTACTTAGAGAGAAGAAAGAAAGAAACTTCTAACCAGTAACCGATACGATACGATATGTGATGTAATAGACTTCTACTACTTACTTTCATCAACACGATTAAATATTATTGATTAACTTTTACCATCTCAATTGAGGAAGAAGGCGAAAAAGAAGGAGACGCTCGCGGCCACAGCTGCGGAAATCATCGCGGCGTTTGTTGGGGAAGATCTCGACGACGACGACGATGACGCAGAGCTCAACGATATAACGCCGCACGAGGCAATAACTTCAAATGGGCACTTCGCCAAGGCTTCGTCATGCGTGTAGGAGGGGAGACGTCTGCACGGGTTGGGCTCGCCCGAGCACGTTTGATCGTACAAACACAACGAAGGAACGGTCGTCGCGACTGCAGAGGTATCCACTTGATACTCGGCGTACATTTTCGCGACTACTTCTCCCCACGTCCAACCATATTGGTTAAAGAATGCGCAATCGAAGCCTTGCGTGGGCGCAGCTTTCCACACCCGTCGGAGTGCTTCGGGTGTGCACCAGTCGTCCAGCGCGCTCGCGCCTTCTTTTTCGAGGCAGTAATTAACGAAAGACGCGTACATCAACTCGCCAATAGCATTGTTCGAACATGCTGGGGAAACGCCCGCATTTTGCATCTTATCTTTCATGTCATCAACGTCTTGGGAACTTCCAGAGTGCACGTAAAAATTCGGATTGTTACCCGGAAGCTTGCAGTCCGTCTTTCCGTCCGCGATCTTTTGCTCCCAATACGCCTTTCCGTTGAAAGACGTATACGAAGAAGTGAACACGTTGGTCGCCAAAAATTCAGCTTCGCCTTCCGCCACGACGTGGTTTTCATTCGCTTCCCAAATCATTGGCGTACTTTCCATGCCGGGGCAGTCCTCGCCGTAAATGGCGTTAAACGCGTCTCGAGCGAACGTCTCCGTCTGCGCTGCGTTGCAATTCCCTGTCCCTTCTCCAGGCGTTTGCGAGTAGAAAATAACAAACGTCGGGTGGTCGAACAATTTCACGTCGTCCGGCATGGCGTTCAACGCTTCCAAATGCTTCGTCACCGTCGCTTCGGCGACGCCGCAATAGTTGATCGCCTGAAATCTCAAGCCGTTGCCAACGGAAGAAGAAGAATCCGAAAGAGGAACCCCGCCTGTTGGCGCAGTATCCAAAACCAATTCTTCATTCAAATACCCTTGTTGCAACAAATGCACGTATTCGTGAACGGATACCTTCGCCGTTTCTTCGATTTCTGTAACCGTGGGGTCGATGTATATGTGCAATCCATTCGCTCTGGCCCCTTTGGCATACGTCGACCCTCCCGATGCTTCCAACCCTTGGAACTTTTCATATATGTCCCCGTACGTCGCCTGCCCGTACTCGTGCGTGCACGCCGCCGAAACGAAGGAGTTCGAGAAGGACAAGAGCAGCGCGAGAGAGAGGAAGAATGCCCCGTGGAGCGATGTGGACATTTGAGATACAAATATTAATTGGGCAGGTAGATTATTTGAGGGGTCTTTGTCGACATTTTGTGAATTTTTTGCCTGTCGACCAGTGACCTGTTTTTTGGGTGAAGTGTGCACGTCAGGGACAGTACAGTATTATTATTATACCTGGTACAAAATACATACATGTTGTTATCTATGTTGTTGCTGCTACTACTTACCGCCAACGGTATTGCTATTGCTATTATTATTGGTATTACTAGTATTATTGTTGTTGTTGTTGTTGTTGTTGTTGTTGTTATTGCTATTCATCTTCGCCGTGTGCTGGACCCGCGCGACTCTCGATATGTCGCTGCCTAACGTTCTCAAGGAGTTTTCAAACAAACCTTGCAGCTGGGGATTGACGACGTCCAACTTTTCGTGCGCTTTTACAGCTTCGGCGCACGCGTCTCGGAGCTCCCACAACGCGTTTACCAAGTCCTTAGAATCTTTGGAATCCATGTTGGTGGAATTTCGAGGAGTGCTCGGGTCGTCGACGTTGCCGGACAACATCGAAGGCGAGATTGGCTCGACGAGAGGCGCCGTCAAATCGAGCGGGTTTTGCTTTGCGTTTGCGCGATCGGGCGTGGCAGTTAAAATATCCACAGAAAACGAATGTCTCGGACTCAGAAAGACCTGTTCTGCTCTAGATTGGTCTCTCGAGTGCATATCTCCATCCGGGCCTTCGAGCGGAACGCCATCAAAATTATCCGACATGGAAATACCTCGCTTATGCCTTCCGAGCAAATCCCCTAGAACGGAAGAGTTCTTCTTCTGAAAACCAGCCTTGCCGGATTTAATCGTACCTTCCGGAGAAGTCGCCGCAGAACCGCCAACGACGTGTGCGTTCGCGTCTGCCACGTGCGGCGGCACGGAATCTACGTTGGTATTAGTACCTTCGTACGCGAATGGGAAAAACGCGCGCACCAGCGCCGGAACGCCTCCGTTAACGCCAGCCGCGAGCGATCCTTGCAACAATCTCTGCAACATTTCCGGATTCACATTTTTTTGCCTCGCCGCCTTCATTAAAGCTTGTCCTTGCGCGCGTAACATCTCAGCGGCTGAACTCAACGGTGACATTTCGACGACTCTGGTGAAGGCGATTTCAGACCGGGGGCAGAAGCTTGGAAACGCCTTTTTCGTGGCCAAAGTCAATCGACGCCTACCTCTCGATCGCAAGTCGTTATAGACGCCGTTGTTGTTGCCATCGCTACCTTCGCGACGTGCATTGTTTTCAACCATAAAAGGCGTATCGAATGCGAAGATTCGTGCTCGTTCGAAGCAGGATCCTCCGACGGCGCCTCCGTTGATGCGCCGAGCCTCCTCATCAAGCTCGTCGAATTCCTCCTCGTCGAGCTTCTGAAGCGCTCGTTTAAACGCTTCGTTGATGTCTTGATTATCGCTCGAAGATGATGCTTTCACTTCGGATTCAAAATCGAAGGGTAATACGGCCGTGACTTGGATGCCGGCTATGCCAAATCCTGGCGTTGGATCGCCAGCTGTAGGTAATTGACTCACCTTTATTCCAGCGGGAACGTACGACTGTAACCATTTCCGAACTCTGTTCGACATATCTGCTAACGTTCGATCACGCGCATCGCGATAGAGCCATTGTGCTCCAGTAAGTGATCCCCAAGCCTCACCAAGCGCTCGCACGCGCCAGTAAGTTGCCGGCTCCCTCGGCGGCTTCGGCGTGTCTGTGAAGAACTCGTCGTTTCGCGAGTGCGTCCGTTCATCCAACAAAGGCATCGGACATCTCAAATGCAAATCTGCTAAGGTGTGATGCGCGGCAGCGAGAGCCTTGAAATCTCTTCTCCTCTCCCATGCTTTCAAACTTGCCTTCACAACTCTGATTGCGGCTTCATCGAAACCACCTCTCGTGAAACATTTCGCCGCCGCGGCGAGGTGTTCCAACACTCGCTTTTCACCAACTTCCTCGGCACCAACTCGTAACGCTGCGATGGTTGGTTCGGGTGCACCTCGCGGACCTAGTCCAAAAAAGGCATCTCGTAATTGGATGGCATCTTCCGCCGTCCACGTAGAAGTATCCGGTGCCACGGACGCCAGCGCGCGCATGCAAACGACAGCAGCCGCGCAAGCGGCTTCGCCGGCTTCCACCCAATGTTCCTCCGATTCCAAACGTTTGCACAACGAGGAGAGTACTTTTATCTGTGCAGATGATGACGCTTCCAAAGCTAACGCTAAAGCGCTTTCGAGTTCAACGGCGCGGCATACATCCGATGTCTTTCGACTACCGGTCGTCGCTAAAGCCACCTCTCTGACGCGAGCTTCTGAAAAAGCAATCGCGCGAATAAGAGAGTTTGTCGCAGACTTCCACTTCGCCGGCGATTGGCTCGAACCGTTGGTCGATGAAACTGGCTCCGAAAGCGCTCTGAGAGCTCTCGAAACGCCTCCTGCGCGAGCGTTGTGACCAAATGGCTGCAAACCTTGTAATAAGGCGTACGTCAAAGTTGGTCGCAAACACTCGACGCCGCCTCCAACATCGAGCGCAGATTCCAAGAGCGCACGAAGCCCACCAACAGCGAGCGATCTAGCCGGTTGAGGGCGCGCAGCGCAACGCAACAGAGCAACACACGCGGATTCGAGGAATGCAAACGGCTTTGCACCCGGGTAAGGAGCTTCGAGAGGAGGGAAAACGCCATCCACGTCTTCGCACGGCGCGCGGTACAGAGGCTCGAAGAGTACGTATTTACGTTCTCTTATAACTGCATTGAGAAGCGGTGCTTGCAAAACCCAACCCGTGGCAGATTGCGAACGACGAAGCAAAGCAGCTAAAACACCCATGATAGCTTCGAGAACGTTAAATTCGCTTCCTCCGTGTGCTCCGATGCCACCGCTTACTCCTTTACGCGCCAGCTCACTTTTGCTGTCTAGCAGAGAGGATGCCATCGGTAACGGCTCGGAGAAGATGTCTTCCTCCTTCGCGCCTTGAAGTGCGGGGGAATTTATCTGTTGCGTCCTTTTATTAAACTGTGATTCGTGGTCGACGCGTTTCCATGCATCTCTCAACAAACGTAAAATAGAGGTCGTCGCCGCTGTGGACAAGTGCCCAGCAGCTTCTCGCGACCACGCTTCTGTCCTCGTGCTTGGGCCACGCGGTAGCCACGATAAGACACCGCTTTGACTTATACCGGAAAGTACCGCTGGATTTTCTTCGCTCATAAATTCATCGTCAGGCTTTACTTCAAAAGCTTCCGCTGCGTCCCGCAACAACGATATGAAAGAACGAACTCGCTCACGATCTTGCGACAACCATCCCCACAGCTTTGCTGGGTCTGAGTCTCTCGCCAAAGCCAAAAACACAGCCAATGCATCCTTCTTTGCCAACGAAGACTGCAAATTCGCGATGACATCTCTTGCACGAATCATTAAACGTAACATTGGCGCGTATGCTGCAGCTATTGCTCGACGTGCCGCCGGTTTTTGCCAGCCAGCATTCCAACCGTGTCTCGCGGTGACGCACGCGACGGTTCGGGTTGCGCACGCTGCGCGCGCGGCATCAGTTTTTGATTGCGACAATCCTCTCCCCGTGCTGGCCGTCAATGCAAAGACGAACGCCTCTCCTGGTGTTACGAGCGTAACATCTCGCACGCCGTCGTACGAAGAAGCAATGGCTTTACTTTTCGAGCCATCGTGTTTTTTGACATCGATGTTTGCGTTCGCAGGTAAAGACACATCGCTATCCAGAGAAGTTTTTCGAACTCCATCGACAATATCATCCAAAGAGCCCACGTCTTCGATATCATCGATATCATCGCTAACGCTAACGCGGGGTCTTCGCTGAATTCCTGAAGACGAAAAATCATCCTGCGGTCGATCATCGTAATTTCCATCGCACCTTATCTCCCGCTCTTCACGAGCTGTGATAGCTGGATCCCACGCACGAGTTACATCCGCGGTGATGATATCCAATAATGCCGGCGATGCGGCTAAGAATTCAGAAAATTCTTTGAGTAACGCGGCGTGCGACGCTGTCCCGTCGGCGAGCGCTCGGGCGTGCGCCGCGGCGAGCTCAATCGATAACGGGCCGAGTGGTCCAACCAAGCCACTTCCCAGGCGAAAGTGATTGCCGCTGTCGCCAATCTTCTCGCCCGTGGCTTTCTCAGATGAAGACGTTTTGTTGTTCTTGGACGATTTTATTCCTGGAATAGCCAAAATATCACTCAGGAGCGCCGCCAAGTTGGCATTGAGCGTTCGAACGCGCATCAACTCCCTTGGATTTGTGTTCTTGTTTGCCCGACTCGCTCGAGCAGAGACTTCCAACGAAAGCGCTTCAGCTACGCCTTTCAAAGGCGTGGCATCTTTATCTACTGAAACGGCATCTCGCGGGATTTGAGCGCGATCCAATGCATACGCTCTTGAAATCAATCCCAGCGCAAACCAAGAGACTGAAAGCGCATCTTCGTAAGGGCTCGCACCAGTTCTGTCTGTCAACACGGCTGAAAACCTTCGCGCTAATATCGTATGCATCGGAGTAACGCTTGCTTTACTTCTAGGCAACGATCGATCGAGCTTATCTATGTACCCAGATTTGTAAGCTTCCGTGCCGAACGCTAAAGTGACGAAAGCTTCCAAAGGCGGCGAGTGCGGCGCAAGACCTCCACCCAAATCCTCTCCCGGCTCGATCGTCTGCACTTTAGCGGCAACACGAATCAAAGCTCTGAATGCTAAGTCGCCCACGTCTCTGTTCAAATCATCCTCTTCTTCTATTAAAACGTAAGATTTTGAGCGCGTCGACCAAGAGTTTCCGCCAAACGCGGAATCTCGGAATTCGCTTCCGGAGAGTTCTGAACGCGAATCGCCGACGACGTGTGCGAATTCAGGAACTTTTTTATCGTCGGAGGCTAAATTATTCCACGCATCTATCCCGTTCAAGTTGCTATCATTTTTTGCGCCGTAGCTTTCATCAATCGCACTTTGGTTATTGTAATTATTACTGTGCGAAACATCGTCGAGCGCGCCTTCCAACCTGGTTAACCTCAATAACATTTTAAATATCGCAGGCAAATGCGCCAACAACGCGGCTCCTTCAGCTAACGGTAAGTTTCTCGTGGCGGATAAGAGTCTATCGACGGCTTCTCGTCCGGATGCACCTTCTGCCCATGCCGCAGTAGCCGCATAGAAATTACCTATTCTCCCATCCGCGGTGTGCAACGTGTCCGCGAGTCGCATTTTCACGTGCACGCACGGCACTCTCTCGTTCCAATACGGCATGTGCGCTCTTACGTTCGCTTGCAGATACTTTGGCAAAAGCTCTTTCACCGCGACTAAACCTAATTCAACGCCGTTCGGATTATTGGCACTCGCGATATTCGGCGCGAGCGTTTCTGGCGCCACGCACAAAGGTATCACCGAATGTCCAATCAATTCTTCTTCACTTTGTACTGAACCTAAGAAGAGGTTTTTAGCGTTTTGATCCGTTCCATACACGGATAAAATCAAATGATGCGACGGTTTTAGCCTCGCCGGTAGCGTCGCGCGAGCTTCGGAACAAAAAACGCCACCTTTGGTTTTCCCGACTGAGAGTGGCGTCCAAAATTCGCTCACTTTGTTCCTCCCATCCGGTGAAGGAAAGGTCGCCGGCAATCCCTTTGCGTTGATGTTCAAATCATCGTCTCGCAGTTCCATCTTCACGCGCAAATCTTTTCTTTTGCACAAGTCGATGTTCCGGATGTCGATGAAAACCTCTCTTCGCAAGCCGCAATCAAGCGTGTTGCCCCAAGCGCTTTCCCAGTTGGATTTCAGAGAGCTCGTTTCCGACAAGTCCTTAATGTGAACGACGTACGGAGGTAATCTAGGCTCTGGAAGCATCGTTGCACTCGTATCTTGTTGTTGCTGCTCTTGTTTGTCTTGTTGCTTCTGCTTTTGTGGTGCAATCGAGCGTAATCGCAAAACTTCCGCAAAAATTTTGCACCGAATCGGTTTGTGCGATTTCAACGGATGGCTGACACCGGCTGAAGCCGCGGCATCGATGATGGCACTTTCCGTGTACGCTTCTTTCACCCGATACAACTGCGAACACTCTGCGGTATCGCGAACTCTAAAAGAAGGTCGACCGTTTGCATCCGTGGCGTTTTCAAAAATGGACATGGTGATCCATCCGATTAACGAACGCGGTTTCGACGCTTCGTCGAAAGTTGATGAAATTCTGTTGTTGTTATTGTCGTCGTCGTTCCTGTTTTCTCCTCCTCTTCTGTCCATTCCTAAATTATTGTTCTTGACGCTCGAGTCATCGTTTTGACTCGTCGTCGTTGATGAATTCGCCTTCTTTCGAACGACGTTTCGGAAATTTTGCATCTTTTTCGAAACCGAATTCGAATCGTCCAATTCCGATCCGTCGTCTCCAGAATCCTCATCATCTGAAGCTCCTACTTTATTGTTACTGTTGCTATCTTCATCGTCATCTATAGAAAATATCTTCCCATTTGCCGCCTGTTGTTGTGTTTGCATCCCTCCTCCTCCTCCCGTGTTTCCGTACTTCAATTGCTTCACTCTTAAAATCTCTCTTTCCGCGTACGATTTCGCTTTCTTGTCGTCCCGCATGGTGTACACTTTCGGATCCAAACCACCGAATTCTGGCGTCACGTGTGCAATCTGCACGAACAACCTCACCGATGCCGCGCATCTGTGATGAGGAATCGCAAACACCGCCGATGGCTTCTCCGGATTCCCGTCCCTCTCGTCGCCCGGCGACCAACTGAAATAAAAAGCCTCCGACAATCTCTTCTTCTGCTGTAAATCAATCAAGAAAGCGACGCATTCAATCGTCTCGTAGTTTCCAACCTCGAAATCGATGCTTTGTAAGCGAAACAAAAACCGCAAACTGTTCATCTCTCTCGCTCTTTGGTTTTGGCTCACGTGCGTCGCTTCTGAAGGCGAACGCGGCAACGCCGTCTTTGGCGCCGCCGTGACGGCGTGCGCGCCCGGGAAGGGTATTTTGTCTCGTATCAAAGGGTCGTATAACGTCATAAACGGAAGACCATCGACCATAGATGCCGGCGCTCTTCTCTGTTGATTTTGATTTCGATTGTTGTTGTTAATGTTGTTCGTGTGAATACTCGTACCGTTTTCGATAGCGCTGGTCTCTTCGAGAGTGCTTCGACTGAGATTCGAAATTTCACTCCTCGCGTATTCTCTTTCTCCACCGTTGTTGCTGTTGTTGTTTAGGGAGGACAACACGGACCCAGTCCTCGAATGCGCAACACTATTAACACCACTTTCATCTCGACCACCAGCGTTAATGTTGTTGTTTGAAGAGAGTTCGTCTAAATCTTCTTCAAACGATTGTATCTCCAGCAACGGTGCCGGAGTGTTTAAACTCCACCCGTCGTTTGGTTTATCGTCGATTATCCATCGCTCGTAGCGTTGACTGGTAATCGCTTCCACGTGCGGCGCGTCGATATCGCTCTGGGTGACTGAATTCGGCGGGCCATCCGATGCGTTGCCGCGCTGAATAGCGCGCCACACCATTCCCTTCTTCTTCTTCTTCTTCTCTGATGGAATGAAAAGTGCGACGAAGAGAATTCTTCTTATTTTGTCTTGAGACCTTAAATTAATATTCATATTTTCAATCCTAAACCCTAATTAGCGTACATCGTCCGGGCTGTAAAGCTGTAAGGAAGGTTAAACTTCCCGGTTGTGCGCAGGAGGTCCTGGCGAAGCGTTCTACCTATTCTCGAACGTTGACGAGAGGTCCGCGTGAGCTTGCTATCGACGATCGAGCGTTTCTTGAAGGAGGCGTTTGTCGTCGTTAAAGCGGAAAGTCTTCGATGGCAGGACACTGAGCAGAAAAACTGCCGCGTAGTAAGCAGCACGCGGGGTGCCACTCTGAATTCGAGATAGGATCAATGGTGCGTGGAGCTTGCGTTCGACTGAGAACCTCTTTTTTTTGTTGTTTTTACATTCTTATTTAGTACTACTCTCTATTGTCATAATGCTATTAATGCTCGCTAACTATGATGTACTATTATTAAAAGGTATAATAGTGTCCGGCGACGTCTTTGAACCAGCGCAAATCTCCAACCGAAGATACGTTTCGAATGTACTCTTTATTTTCGTTATTCACTTCGGCGGTTTGGTACACGACCACTTGCGGTAACCCACTACTCACGCCGTAAAGAACTGAACTTTGGTGCACGTAAACTGTCCTTTTATTACGAATGGTCAAATACTTCGCCGCGCCCTCGTCGCTTCCGCCGCCGCCGTACGGCGCCAAAGTAGCCGCGTTGGAGAAGAAACCGGCGCATATCGCACGCAATATCGATTCGAGCTTTTTTTCTTTGTCGTCATCGTTACTTCTGTTATTGTCAATAAGCAAACAATCGAGTCTTTGCGTCAAGAGTTTCTTCAATTGCGCGCGAACGGACTGAACGCTTTGCACGGTGCGAAAATTTAAATAATTCTCCTCGCAAAATCCCCTACGATTGCGGTCGTTCCACGCGTACCCTCTCTGAATGTTCAAAGAGGTGATACCGTCGCCTTCTCGAGCGGGAAAATTCGCTTTTGCCTCGTCCAGAAGATTTCTCGACGTCGTGCCTCCTTTCGCTGGTAAAAAACACGTGTTTTTAATCGAGAAATACGAACAGATTGTGAGCATTTCATTGGCGCACCCGTAATCGCAACCGGCTAACAACGCTTTACCTAGCTTTGGTTCCAACGGAAGCTCCGCTAATTTAACGCCAACAACTGAGGTTAACTTTGCGTCGTCATCAATCGCACCCAAAGCGTGTAAAAGTTCCAAGGCAACGACGACGTGTTTTACCGGCGGCGCTTCGAACCAATCAAAGTGCGCGATGTTATCGATTCCTAACGCTTTGAGTTGTAAAATCGTTCCGGCGATATCCGCGCGAATTATTTCCGGCGCGCACGTTTTATCCAAACTCGCAAAATATTTTTCCGGGTACAAACGAAAGCACGTTCCAGGCCGAACGCGTCCAGCTCTCCCGGCTCTTTGCTTTGCCGATGAACTCGACGCGCGCACGACTTGTAACGTCTCCGAATTTCTCTCGCAATCGAACGCTTTGATTTTCACAAAGCCGCAATCGACGACGTAACTCACGCCTTCAATCGTCACGCTCGTTTCCGCGATATTCGTGGCTATGATAATTTTGCGAGCATTCCTCGGTGGCGCGCGAAACGCTCTCGCTTGTTTCGCGTTATTTAATCCCGCGTAAAACGGGCAAACGAGAACTTCTCTATCCAATCGTTCCGAGAGCAAATGTTCCTCCAAGATATCCGCGCACTCTTCCACCTCCTTCTCTCCCGTCAAGAAGATTAAAATATCGCCCGGGTTATTCCGCAAATCTAACCGGACTATATTCATCGCGCACTCCGAGCTTGCTTTTATGTAGTTTGCCACCGGTTCTTCGCTATAAAACGTTCGAACTGGATGTTGCCTTCGTCCTTCGACGCTAAGAATAGCCGGTTGGCCGTACGAAGAAGAAAATTTCCCGTCGTCGTTACCCTTCTTCTTCTTCCCCTTCTCTTCTTCTTCTTCCTCTAATTCTAATTCTTCTTTTTCCGCGCGGAAAAACTCCCGAAACGCCTCGGCATCAATCGTCGCCGAACTTACAATTACCCTCAACTCTTTCCTCTTTCTCGTCACCTTCTTCAACAACCCCAGCAACACGTCCGTGTTCAAACTCCTCTCGTGCGCTTCGTCCACCATCACCGCCGAATATTTTTGCAACAAAGGATCTTCCAACAGTTCTCTCAGTAAACTCCCATCCGTGCAGAATAGAATCTCCGTCTCTGATGATTTCATGGTTTCAAATCGCACGGACACTCCCACCGTTCCGCCTAAACAACACCGTTGCGAAGAAGACAAAGAAGAAGCAAAAATCTCCTCGCACACTCGCATCGCAACGGTTTGCGCGCTCGCTCGTCTCGGTTGCGTCACGCACACCATCTTCTCGCCAGGAATGGTCCATTTCGCCTTTCTCAAGTATTGGCAGATCTGCGTGGTTTTCCCGCATCCAGTTTGGCCTATTATTATCACCACTTGATGTCGTTCCAAGAGATACAAAATCTCTCTCTCGTGTTTCTGAATCGGGAGCTCGTTTTGATTTTGATTTTGATCTTTTCGTTGTTGTTGTTGTTGAAAGTGTTGTTGTTTGCGAGAGTTCCGCGAGTTTGAGCGCGAGGATGGTGGGTGCATCATCGTCTCGTCGTCATCTTTCCTTCTTTAAATATCTTCTTTATTATATCTGAAGAAAGAGGTGTGTGTTCAAAGGTCCAATTTGCCTTTATGAAAGACTCTTTTTTGTCCCGCTCTTTCGATGAAATTTTTCTCATCAAAAGTCTGTTCATCAAAATATCTATCATATCACACAAAGAGGGGTTTCGCAGAAAAAAATACACGCAAAAAACAAAACCCATAGTTGTACCAATAACACTGGGGAAGAAGAAGAAACAACTCTCCGGCGCGCAGAAGAGGAAGAAGAAGAGGGAGAAAGAAGATGCTGTGAAGGAAGCCGTGGCGGATATGGAACGTTTGAAGCTCGGACCGACGAAGATATGGACGGGGTTGGTGTTGCATCACAAGGATGTGTTTGTCTCGCATGTGATTTCGAAATTGAATGCGACGGATCGGTGCTTCTTTTCGAAGGTGAATAGTGAGAGTTTGGATGTGCTTGAGTATGCCGGGGTAGACGTATCGGAATTAAAATGGGCTGTTTGGCAATGTACATCCATTTCGACGTTGGAATGGATGTGGAATGACATACCCTGGGGGGAAGAGATAGATGATACAGGAAGTGTGATGGACCAAGACCAAGCCTGGTTTTGCACGGGAGTTGCTTTCACGAACAAACTCGAGTTGCTCAAGTGGGCGAGAGAAGTGAAACAGTGCCAGTGGGATGAACGGACGATTAAGATGGCAGCAGATATAGGTAATCTCGAGATGCTAAAGTACTGCTTCTCTAATGATTGCCCGTGTGATGAAGAAGCGTCGTGTAAACAAGCTGCTATTGGAGGACACCTCGACTGTGTTCGATTTCTTTTCGACAAAGTGAAACCTTCGCGAGAGACGGAAGAAAAAGCGGCACGTCAGGCAGCAGGAAAGGGTCACTTAGACATCTTGAAATATGTCGTTGAAGAACGAAAGATATCTGATGCAGTAAAGAGCGGATGCGTGGGAAACGCTGCATGGTATGGCAAACTCGATTGCCTCAAATACTTAGTCGAAGAGGCGAAAGTGCCGCTGAACAACTGGCGATACATCGCTCACGCTCGTTACAACGAGCGCCACGACTGCCTAAACTACTTGCTCGGAAGAGGCTCTCCAGAACCAACGGACGAAAAATACGCGAGATTTGTCGAACGAGAACAATCAGAGTCCGGGCAACAGAGCGGCGACTGATGAGAGCATAGATTTGATTGATTGAGAGACAGATTGACAAATAGAGAGACTCAAAGTTACACTTAAAATTTTTCACTCATAAAACGCTCAAAAACATTTTTTCCATTTTTTTTTCTTCTTCGACATTTTTTTTTTGACATTTTTTTTTGACAAAAACACAACATTTACCTTGTCAGCTTGTCCGAGAGAAGAAGAAGAAGAACTCACAGAGAAACAGAGAGACAGAATTACAGAATTACATAAAGATGATAAAGTCCTCCTCGGCGTCGGAATTCTTCTCGAAGACGAAAACGAGGCACTCGACGCCCGTTATTGTCGATTCGGTGTGCTTTGATATCCCGGGGACGAAATCGTCGTCACCAAATTCTGAAAACATTCGGTTGTTGGATAACGTCTCGACAGTCTTCGAGAACGGGTCGATGTCGGCGATAATGGGGCCCAGTGGCGCCGGGAAGACAACTTTGTTGGACATTCTCTCGTGCAGGAAAACGAGAGGGGTGATTTCCGGGACCGTGATGTTTGGGTCGCAAAACGCGACGAAGAAAACGTTCAAGGAGTGCGCGGCGTACGTGGAACAGTTCGATACCTTGTTGCCGATGTTGACGGTGGAAGAGACGCTGTATTACTGGAGCGAAATGCAAGCGAGAACGCACGCGGACGCGGAGTTGAAGAAAGAACGAGTGAGGGAGATATTGCAACACTTGAATTTAACGAGTTGTAAAGACGTCGTCGTCGGCGACGCGCTGAACCGAGGGATATCCGGCGGACAAGCGAAGAGGACGAACATCGCTTTGGCTTTAGTCACGGACCCAGACGTGTTGTTTTTGGACGAGCCTACGAGCGGCTTGGATTCGCAATCGTCCGTGGAGGTTGTGGAGATTTTGAGAAACTTGGCGAATACGGGCGTGACGGTCGTGGCGACGATTCACTCGCCGACGCCGGACGCGTTTCGATATTTCGATACGCTGTGCATGTTGAAGAACGGAAAGATGACGTTTACTGGGCCTATATTTGACGAAACCGCCGGAGGTAAATATTCGGCGATTTCCTATTTCGCATCAATTGGGTTCAAATGGGACACGAAATCAAACTTGGCGGATTTCTTGACCACGACGTGCGCTTCGGAGGATTTGGATTTTGAAGACGCGTTTCGAAATTCAGAATGCGGGAAAGCCGCGCTGACAAAAACAAAATCGATTTTGGAGAAAGAAATGCTGTTGCCAGCGAAACCAAAACTAGCGAAAGCGGAGAGAGGCGCGTTTGCAAAGATTAAAACGCTTTTGAAATACCGCACGATCCGAAATTACAAATCTGTTGATTTCGTCATGAGTCGCGCGGCTGGACAAATTTTGTTCGCCATCGTACAATTCACCTTGTTCCTGGAAATTGGCAAGGCAGAAGGCGAGGCTATGGACCAAGCGAATCAACTCAACGTCGCGAGTTTACTGTACATGTTGAATATTTTACCTTCGTTTGGCGCGAGTGGGTACATGCCATCCATCGTACTCGAGAGAGCGGTGTTTTATCGCGAAGTCGACGACGGCTCGTACCCGCTCTTTTCGTACGTTGCGTATAAGTTCATCGAAGAGGGTGTTTTAGCGATACCAGTGACGCTAGTCGCGCAAACGGCGTTGTATTTGGGGTGCGCGTTGCAAGGCTCGTTCGCCATCTTTTGGATATGTAACTATATGGTGTTGAGTTGCGGCATAGCGCTCGCGTACGTATGCGCTTCAGTCGCTCCGAACATGGACGCCGCCAATACGCTTTTGCCAGTTTATAACGTCATTCAGCTTCTATTTTCTGGGATGTTGATACGTAGAGCTGACATGCCGAGCGGCTGGGAGTGGTACTCGCACACGCTCTTCGTGCGATACGGATGGCAGGCGCAGATGATTAATTACTTCGACAACAAAGAACCGAAGGTTTTTCAAACGAAAGAAGGTAAAATGGAAGGGATTATTGAGTTTTACGGAGCGAGCGGTACTATTACCTCGAATTTAATCGCCGTCTTTGGTCTGTATTGGTTCTGGATCATAGTCGCATACGTCTGTATGAAGAATATTCGGCATCAAAGCCGATAGTTTACTTTTGTTTTGAGTTGTTGTAATGTTTAATGTTTGTTATACCAGTATTTTTTATTAGTAATTTATTTACTACTTTACTCTACCGTGACGGATTTTGCCAAATTTCGGGGCTGATCGCAGTTATGCCCTCTCAAGACGGTCAAATGATAACTCAACAACTGTAAAGGAACTATGTTGACCACCGCTTGCAAACAATCTTCGACTTTCGGGACTCGCAGAATGACCGCGTCTGGCGCCGTTTTCTCCATCTCCGTGTCGTCATCTGAAACGATTAATATTAACCGCCCGTCTCGCGCTTTGAGTTGTTGCACGACCGACTGTTGCTTCTCGTAACTCCCATCGTTTGTACACACTACAATAATCGGCATGTGCTTATCTACCAAAGCGAGCGGACCGTGCTTCATTTCGCCGGCGAGAATACCTTCCGAATGCACGAGCGCAACTTCCTTCACCTTCAACGCGCCTTCTAAAGCCGTGGCGTAATTGAAACCTCTCCCAAAAATGAGCAAACTGTGTTCCTCTTTTAACTCTTGCGCCAACTCTAACAATATCGCGTCCATTTTTAAGCACTCTTTCACGCACCCGGGAAGTTTGAGCAAACCTTGCATGATGTCATCCCGTCTCGTGTGCTTCGAGCGCGAGTCTTCGCTCAAAGATAAAGCCACCAAAACCATCGCGACTATTTGACAAGTGTACGCTTTTGTACTCGCTACGCCAATTTCGGCACCCGCGTTAATGTGGACGCCACAATCCGTCGCTCGCGATATCGCCGACCCAACCGTGTTGACGATGCCGACGCACAACGCGCCTTTTGCCTTGGCGTATTCTAAAGCCTTCAGCGTATCCGCCGTTTCACCCGATTGCGAGATGAAAATGCACGTGTCGTCTCTAAAAAATGGACACCGTCTATCTAAAACATCACTCGCAAGCTCTAAAGTTACCGGAAGCTCCGTGAGCTCTTCGAACAGCTGTCGGATGGCAATCGCGGAGTTGTAGGACGTACCGCAACCGCACAAGATGATGCGACGAGAGCGCCGAATCGTCGCCGCGAACTTGGACATGCCCCCTAGCATTACTCTCTCTGCTGCACCGAGAACGTCCAACACCAATCGTCCTCTCATGGTGCTCGAAATAGCCTCCGGTTGTTCGAAAATTTCTTTTTGCATGAAGTGATCGAATTCGCCCTTCATGATTGATTCGACTTCCATTTCTAACGTTTCAATCGTGCGTTCGACTTCTTTACTCAAAACGACCGGTTTATATAACCCGTACTCCGGTGAATCGTGTCCAGAGGTGTACCCAGGGTGCGGATGCTTTTGCTTCTCGACTTTATAAATCTTATACGTGCCGTCGTGGCAGTGACACACGTCGTCGTCTTCGAGAACTAATACGCGTTTAGTGTGCTCAACCATCGCGCTCGCATCCGAGGCGAAGTAAAATTCAACTTTTGGATTATTTGTAGTAGTGGTAGTAGTAGTAGTAATTCTCGTCGTCGTCGTCGTATCCGCATCTGCTGCTGCAGCAGCTGCTGCTCCTCCTGTCATAGATTTCCGCTTCTTATTACCGCTAGCTTTTTTAAGAAGAACGTCCTCCTCTGCGCCGTCGGAAAGGTTTCCGTCGATGACGCAGGAAACCTCGCCGCTGTCGTCGGAGATGCCCATCAACAACGGCGAGCCTCTCTTCGCGGCGACGAGTTCTCCCGGGTACTTTGTCGATTTAAATACTAACGCATACGCGCCTTGCAACTGTCGCGTTACTTCCATCGCCAACTGACGAAACGTCACGTCTTTCTCGCCGCTCTCCTCAAACTTATCGCTCAAAAATTTACAGAGTTTCGGTATAACTTCCGTATCCGTATCGGTTTCAAATTTCATCCCTCTTCTTTCTAACATCGCCCTTAACGGCGCGTGGTTCGTAATAATTCCGTTGTGCACCACCACGAATTCATTTTCTCGCGAGTCCGAGGTGTGCGGGTGCGTGTTGATTTTATTCGGCGGTCCGTGCGTCGCCCACCGCGTGTGCGCGATGCTCGCGCAAAAATCTAAAGGCTTAATCGAGGACGACGACTTCTTCCTCCCGTTGCTGCTCTTACTTTTAGACGCCTTAACTTCATTCTCGTCATCATCGTCTTCGCCAAACAGTTCCTTCCTCGCCAGCGCTTCCAAGTTGGCAATCTTCCCGACTTCTCTGCACACGATGACTTTCTTCGCGTTGTGTCTTTTTTTATCTCCACCTTCTTCTTCATCATCATCATCATCATCGTCTTCGCATTTCTCGTTATCGTCCATGGCAAACCCGGCGGAATCGTACCCTCGATATTCCAATCGTTTCAAACCAACGAGTAACTTCTCCACGATTTCCTTCTTCGTTTTCGGCACCCCGCAGTTCAAGTACGCGAATATTCCGCACATTATTATTATATATAGTGTTATTCGTTTTCGAGTCGTCGTGTTGAAGACAAAGAACTGAAGACAACAGAGGGTTCAAACCACAGAGGACAAAAACGACCACCACCACCACCACCAAAGCGCAACAACAACAGAAAGAGAGAGTGAGAAAGAGAAGGATTTGGAGGAAGAAAAAGTGAAGTCCAACAAAACAGAAGTAAAAAAAGAAGAGAAATCTTGCCATAAATTTGCTGTCAAAAAGAAGACAAAAACATACAAAAGGTCGGAAAAAAAATTCGACTGGAATCTTTTTTGCTTCAAAAGGCACCCAAAACAACTCAACTTTTTTTTTAAACGACACATTGATTATTTACAAACTCTTACTACGCGCCTTATAGTATCATCATCATGACTGCTGCTGCGCTCGAGTATTAGTAGATTTATAGAGTTTCGTGCCAGAGAGGAAGGGATATATATATTTATATTTATATATACAGAGAGAGAGAGAGAGAGAACAACGAAGAGAAATGGAAAAGGAAATCATCGCCCGTTTTGAAACGACGTTTAGACGAGGACGAGGACGACGGTTTAAAAAAGATGAAAAACAAGATCACCAATCTGGGAGGGGCAAGAACAACAACAACAAAAGCGAGGAGGAGGCGAAGAAAAGGATGACGATTGAGAAGAAGACGAGAACAACGAGCGATAGTAGTAAGTATCGTCGTTCTATTTACGGTGGTGGTACTGGTGGGTTCACGTCGTTACCGGCGAGTCCTCCAAAAGAGCCATTCTTTTTTAAAAAGATTCCTTTTCCTCCTCCAGGAGAAGAAAAAGGAGGAGAAGATGAAGAAGAAGAAGAGATAAAGATCTCCCCGTTACCACCTACGAGTACTACTACTACTACTACTACTACTACTACTACTACTAAAAAAGAAGAAACGACAGACGCACTTTCGCGCTTGCCGAACGACGTCTTGTGCGAGATAAGCGCGAAATATCTGAGCGCGAAAGATGTGTCGAGTTTGGAGCAAACGTCGAAACAATACAGAGAGATCCTTTTGCAAAGCGAACACTGTTGGAAGAATCTGTACGGGAAGAGATACCGATGGAGACCTTTCTCCGAGGAACAAGGGTGGGCGTTAGCGGCGACGTTACCGTTCTCGAGCGGATTGCAGAAAAAGGCAATCAAACCACCAGCCGAGGGGTGGAAAAACACGATGAAGAGAGCAGTTTTGAAGACTAAGTTTTTTCTCGATGATGGTGATGATGATACACGAGTAGTCTTGAGATTTAGCGCGGCGAAAGATAAGGTAGAAAATATAAACGAAGGCATCAAAAACCTGAGATATGGAGACGTGTGTTTGTTGGAAGCTGGGACGTATTACGGATCGATTCGTGTTCCGTCTGGGGTACATTTGCGCGGTATCAAATCGTCTCAAAAAGATTTGGTGCATATTGTAGCCGACGACGAGCCGGCAATAGTGGGCGTTGAAAATGCTAGAAAGAGCAACGATAACATCGTAATGGTTTCCAACGTAACGTTATGGAGACACCGCGCCGCTCGAGACGGATCTATCGGATGCTTTGGCCATCATCCAAAACACACCGCCTGCGTGCACTCTGAGAGCAAAAATATAAAATTGTCTTTAGAGACGTGCGATATCGTTTCGGCGGGTGAGGGCGTTGTCGCGCACGATTGTGAAATCATAAATTGCGACGTTTCGACCGCCTTATCTGGCATCATCTTGCGAAACGGCGACATCTCGGGTTGCGTGGTGACTTCTGCCATCGCCAAGGATCAAAAATCTAAAATCGACATCGATTCGGAAGCGTCTTCGAATTCATCATCTGATGAGGCTGATGATCTCGAAATGCTTGGTATTATTACGGATGATGAGGGCGAAGAGGACGATGCGATATCGATCGATAGTCAATCTTCGTCCGCGAGCGGAGTGTACGCGTCGATCGTCATTTTGGGGTCCGAGGGTGATGAAGATTCGGCGGGAGGGGGAAACGAAACTTCCGTTGATGTGAGGAATAGTCGAATAGTCTTGAACTCGTCCCACGGCATTTCGTGTCTCGATGGCGCCAACGCTACTGTACGTGGATGCTTGATTGCAAATAACCAAGGCGGTGGAGTTTGCGTCGGTAAAAACTCTAGGATTAGAATGTTTGAAAATCTGATCGCGTTGAATACAGGCGTTGGATTTGCCGTATGGGGCGGTGCTTACGGAGAAGCTCTTCGATGCGAGATTCGGGAAAACTCGCACACTGGCGTGGACGTTTCTTGCTTAGGCGCAGTAAAAGAAAGAAGCGATGATTATTACATTACTTACGGTGGTGGCGGCGCTTTCGATGAAATCGGAGGAAACGAAACGGACGACGAAGAGTATGAAAGCGAGCTCATGTCGTTCTTGTTAGCGCAGAGACAACGCTACGCGATAACGCACCGAATCGTCTTGAAAGAGTGCCTCATCGATAACAACGGGAGCACTGATATTAACGTTTCTGGCGGAGCGCACTGCGACGTATTCGATTGCATCATCCGCAAAAACTCCGACGGGGACGAAAGGCCGACGTGCGTTTTGGTTGAAAAAGATTCTTTTCTCCGCGTCTCTCCGTGAATGCAAAAGTGACAAAGAAAAGAGCGTGCGCGCGCATGTATTAACTAAAAATAGAATGTATTATTTATTTGGATGTAAAACTCAGATTGTATAGAATTAAAAAGACTTACTTTTTCTATTATTAATCGAGTACGATCGGGCTGTGGGTCGCCAGCGGAGAACGCTTTTGAGACGCCTCTTTTTCTCCCCCTTCTTCGAAAGTTTTACCTTCACTACTCGCCGGTGTGTTTTCTTCGCCTTCGACTACTAAGTGCTTCGGTGACAACGGCGTTTGCGGAAAACGAAAATGCTTCGCCTTATTCAAAGCAGACTTTGGAATCTCTTCCGTCTTCTCCACGAAATCCTCTCCGCATAAAGTCAAATCCTCCTCCTCCTCCTCCTCCTCCTCCTCTTCTTCTTCTTCTTCTTCCTCCTTTTCGTTGGCTTTCTCTTCGTCTTCATCGCCTTGCGTGAATCCCAACCCTTTGTTATTTTCAAATGGCGTCGGTAACGATGCTTTTCTGACATAATCTTCGACCATTTCATCCGCGGCGATTATGTTCGCGACGGCGTTTTCAACGAGCGCTTGCGCAATTGGAGTACTTCGCACGAGTTCTTCGTCTTCTTGCTCCTCTTTTGGTTCTTCTTCATCACACGCTGCACACGCTGCTGCTGCTGCTGCTACCACTGCTGCTTCTTCAGGCGCTGGAGTCATTTGTTTCATCATAATCGCGTATTTTGCCTCCATGTCATCTTCATACGCCTCCACCGCCTTAATCCAGTCTCCTTCTTCCTCGTTTTCTTCGCTCGCGTCGTCCTTAGCTGGCGTTTGGATTTGTTCCTCCTCGTCTTCCTTCGCAGGTTCTTGAACTTCTGTCGCCGGAAATTCAATATCAACGCAATCCTGCGTTTGTGGATCGAAAGCCGACGCCGCCGCTTGTTGTTCATTATGTTCCTCGCCGCCGTTAACGTCTTCTTCTTCTTCTTCTTCTTTTTCGTCTTCCTCGTCTTCGTTCACCGGCGGAGCAACTTGAGTGGCGTGGAAATCACCATTCTCCGTTTCTTCTTCGTTCGTGGTGTGCGTTTGGTTGTCGTCTTCGTCCATTTCCATAGTTTCATCGACTTTCACGTCATCCTCTTCCTCTTCGTCCGAGCTAACGTGCAAACGTTCTCCAACAAGGACGAGCGCTTTTTGCGCTTCCACAAACGCCGCTCTTGAAACCGCGATCGTTTCCTTCATCGTCGCTAACTCCTTCTCGCTCGCTTCCTTCGCTTTCACGGCCTCTTCGAGGTTCGCTTGTAAAGTTTCAGACTTTCCAATGACATCCGCCCAGTCGTTTAACTCTTTGGAAGCTTTGGTGGAAATTTCTTGGTATTTTACGCACTCTTCCCTAGCAGCCTTTTCGTTCTCTTCCGCTTTTTCCGCGCGCTCGATCGCATCTTTGTTCACTTCGAGCGACGATTTTGCTTCGTCGAGTTCTTTTTCAGACGTTTCGAGTCTTTGCGTCAACTCTTTCAGGTTCGTCTCCATGCTCGCGTATTCTTCGGTGTGTTTCGCAATCGCCGCCTTCATTTCCGTAACCTCTTCTTCCATAGAATTGATCTTTGCGCGCGCCTCTTCGATTTCCTTCGTCTTCTCGCCATTCCCCTCGGTCAATCGTTCAATCACCTTGTCCAAGTCTTCCATTTCTTCCTTGGATTCCGCTTTAAATGCTTCGAACGCCTTCGTGGTTCCGGCGTCTTTCTCCTCAGCCTCTTTAACTTTCGTCTTTAACTTTTTATTCATCGCCGCAAACTCGTCGCGCTCTCGCGATACAGTCTCGTTGGACTTTTTCAAATTCGCGATTTCCTCTTCCAAAGCTGTCACATTGGCGAGGTTTTCGTTTGATTCGACCAAAACTTGTTGTTGTTCTTTTTCTTCTTCTTCTTCTTTTCCTTCCTCTTGGAGTTGCTCCTCATCGGGGGCCGTTTTGCTCGCCCAGACGCTCTTTCCTTTCTTTGACGGCGGCAACGGAAGCCCAGTCTCCGCGTCTTTCCCTTCTTCGTTCTTTTCTTCCTCCTCCCCCTTCTGCTCCACGTTCTCTTTTTCCGGCGACGCTCGTTTCTTCGCGGCAGGAACTGGAAGAACGACCTCCTTCGCTTCCTCTTCTTTCTTCGCCGCTTTCTTCGGCGGCGGCGCCGTGCCAACCTCCTCTTTCTTCTTCTTCGACGCCGCGGCGCTTTTCTCTCCCTTCTTCAATCGGTGCTTCGGCGTCCCGTAATTCGGTTCCACGCCTTCGTTCACTCGAAACTTAAACACGCACTGAAACGGAAAGTCAATCAAGTCTCCGTCCTTCAAAAAATTCGGCTCCCCTTTTACCAACTTGACTCCGTTCACCCATAACCCGTTTCGGCTGCAATCGGTGATGGTCGCCGTGTACCCGAGCGGCGACGAAGAATCTTTCACGCAGATGATCTTCGCGTGTTCCGCGGACACTGTTTGATAGTAAAGGTTTTGTGGTGAGTCTTTGTCTTTTTCTTCTTCTTCTTCTTCTTCGCGAAGAATAATTATTTACTACTTTCTATAATGTGAGCACTTTACCCTCTAAAACAGAAAAAACGAACGTTGAAGAAAAGACGAAAGACGAAAATGCTCTCTCGGGGGAGGAATGAATGAATCCGCGCGATACGCGCGAGAAAAGAGAAAAGAAAATCCAGACACCACTCTGCATATCACTCACCACTGGGTAAATCCAGCGCTAAATCCGCGACTTGCGTCTTCGCTCTCGTCACGTTATCTTTCGCCATCAAGATGCGACCGAGAACCGAGTTCGAAAATCGAAGCGACATTGTCGGACCATTCAGACGGACTTTCTTTATGCCGAATTTTTCAAACTGTTTCGTCGATTGGTCCACGTGGAGGATCGACTTCGCGTCGTCGCTGATCGCGACTAAAGAGGCGTACGGTGGTGGATCTTCTTGATCTTCTTCAACCATGATATTATTCTTTTCTTAATACTAATAGTAGGAGTAGGAGTAGTAAAAGTAGTAAAAAGTACTCGGGTCGTAGTATCCCCTTCTTGTTGAGAAAAAATGAAGAATACAAAAAGAGTCAAACGCACGAAAAACCGAAAAAAAAAGAAAGGAAGGAAAACACAAAAAACGCTCGATTGAGACGAAACTCTCTCGACCTCTCTTTTTTATGGTTTGTTCCGTCGAAACAACGTCAGTCAGACTTTTTGCGTTCAGTAACAACAACAACAACAACAACGCGCGCATAAAAAGCACAACACAACGCGCGCGCGCCTGATATTTTCGTCTCTCAAACAAAAACGGAGAGCGGAGATAAGTGCGTAGTACTCTCTGTCTGCTCTGTTTATTTTAGCAGCGGCGAAATGATGATGACAACGAGAAGAGATACGTTTTAGAGCAGAGAGAGAAAGAGGAAAGATGATGATGAGAACGGCGGGAACGACGACGACGTCTCCCCCGTCTTCTTCTTCTGCTTCGAGCAGCAGCAGATACAGTAGCAGCAGTTGTTCGAGAAGAACGAAGACGACGACGCGTTCTCTTTCTTGGTCTTCTTCTGACTCGCGACGACGATTATATCATCATCTTCTTCATCATCATCGGCTCGTTATCATCGCTTCTTCTTCTTCTCGTCGAAGAAGACGTCGCCCCGGGGCACAAAACGCGAGGAAGATTGTGTGCGAGACAGAAAGAAGCGACGACGAGAACGAAAGGGGAAGGAGCGCGCAGCAGCAGCAGCAGCAGCAGCAAATGTACCCCGAGAACTCCCCATCATCATCGATCCAAGAGCAACAGAGACGGTACCAATCGCGAGGAGAGGGCGGCGGGGTGGGCGGCGGCGGCGCGGGCGAGAGTTTCGTCCAAGCGATCGGTAAGAAGTGCACGAACAAGAGCGAAGACGAACTGTCGTCGACGACGAGGGTGAGAATGCTCGCAACTCCGTCATCGAGAGCACCAACGAACGCGTTAAATAACAACAACAATAATAAATCGTGGCAATATTTGACGTGCACCGGCGAAACTATGGACGACGACGACGAAAACGAACACGAGTGCCCGTGGGAGAGCAGCGAAGAAGACGACGACGAGGAAAGTGAGAAATACGAAAAGAACGAAGACGTGGACGAAGACGCGAAGAATATTTTCGACGCGTACGTAGAAGATGATGAGAAGAATAGCAGGAGCAGCAGCGGTGGCAGCGGCGGCGGTGCGGAGAAAATGAGCTCGGCAGAAACCGCTTCGAAATTTTTGAAACGACTGAAACGATTAGCCGAGAAGCGAAAATTGGACGAGTTACTCCAATTTTTAGACGAAAACGCCGCATTCGTGGCGACGTTGAAAAGCAATAAGAAACTGTGCAGAGCAATTGCTTCGGCGTCGGTAGCAGCCGCGGCGAAATGCAGAGACTTTACGTTTGCAACGATGCTTTTGAAAGCCGCCGAAGGTCCATTCGCGTGCGGCGTTTCGTCCGCGGCGTATTCGTCCATCATCATTGAAGCCGGCCGCGTGCACGATTTAGATTTAGCTTTGACGGTATTCGAGTGGTGGAAGAAAGGAAGAGGTCCAATTAGCGCGCAGTTTGGTGCGTCGGCGAATAAGAACGGCAAAATGTTTGTCGCAAACTCGTTCTTATGGAGCGTAGACGATGTCCCGAAAGGTGTCAACCGTCACGACCGCGTCGGCGTGAAATGGCATCCGCGACGAACTGCGCCGAGTCGAATGTTGTTTTCGCTCTTGGACGCCTGCGCAGAATGTGGAGACGTTCGTCGCGCCATCGATATGAAAAGCGAAATATTATCCTGGGAAGGACGATTAAAACATCCAGACGATTTTGAACGCGCATGGTGCTCTCTTTTGAAAGCGCACTCGAGAAGTTCGGAGCCTTTGAAAGCGTTGAGCGCGTTCGAGGAAATGCTAAAAACGAACGAAACGGAGACGAAGAACAGTCTGTTGGCGCACAATATTCTCATGTCCGCCTGCGTTAAAGGTGGTCGACCGGATTGGGCCCGAGACATGTTAGATAAGGCAAAGGAAAATGGATTGAAACCAGATTCAATATCGTACGCGACGTGCGCGGCTGGAGAAACGCAAGCCGCTCGCGGGATTTTAGGATCGGATTACGCCTGCGACGTGGAAACCTTGAAGCGATTGTTTCGCGAGTACACGGAAATTCCAAGAAGGAACAAAATCGCGTACGGTGCGTTCGTTTCCGCGTTTTTGCGCAGAGGCGAAACGAACTACGCGATTGAGGTTCTCGAGCACGCGCGAAATGACGGGCCGTCTTCGTCTCGAAAGAAGAAAACGTCGAAAACAGGTGCCAGAGATTCCTCCTTTGCGGTTTCGCCAAACTCGTACTTTTTGGTCATGCGACACGCGGCAAACGAAGGCGACGTCGATGGCGTGAGAAAACTCTCCGAAATGCTCCGCGAGCATCCCAAAGACACCGCTTTGTTGCGATCTGAGGCAGCTTTGTACGAATCGGAGGCATTCGCGGCGGCAAACGACGTCGAAGGCGCGAGAGATGCCATCTTTCGCGCGCAAAACGTGGGCGAAACCGAAGCCGCAAAGGTGTTGAGAGAAGCGAGCGAGAAAGTCTTGGTAGCTTTGTTCGTTGAAAACGAAATGGACGAGAAAGATGTGCCCCCAAAGAACGTGCCAAAGGCGAGAAACGTCGCGAGAGCGTTGAGTTTACTCGACGGCGCTTGGAGTTACGACGAATTCGATCAGGAAACCGGGAAAGGCCAGTTCCCGAAACCGCCTCCAAAAGAAGGATACGAAAAAGCCGTCGAGTTCGGAAACGTCTCTCCGCTAGCATTTAAAGCTGGTTTGAATCCGAACGATTCCATCGAAGAGGCGAGAGATTCGGACGCTTTGCGAGTATATTCCTGCGAAGAGTTGGTCGAAATGAGCATGTTAGCCCGACGCATGGACTCTGGTCGCTTAGTATTAGAGCAAGCGGACGAAAATGCAAAGTGCGAAAAAGACGTGCTCGTTTTAGATGGCTTTGGCGAACCCATCGGTGTTTTAGAACGAAACAGCAAGGAAAGAGGAGAAGACGTGGAGGAATTCGCGTCCGCGGAGACGCTGATGAACTCGTCGCTCCTCGTCTCCGCAACTCTGAAAACGTCCACGATTGGCGAAGTCGCTTTGGCGTGCTTCGAGAATACAAACGAAGTACCAGTCGCGATCGTCGACGAAAAGACCAAAGTGTTGATCGGAGCGATATTCCGCGAAGACTTGTTCGAGAAAACGAAAAGCACGAATTGTAACGCTCCGACGACGAACAGAGAAGAGGAAGACGCGAAGGCGGAGGTTGGTGAAAACAACAACAAAAAGAGCGATCCCAGATGATGAAGATGATGTGTTTATAAAAGTGCACAAAAAATAGCAGCAGCGGCAATAATAAAAAGCAGCCAACAACAACAACAGCAATTGGATACGTATACACAACTTATTCCTTCGAAGGTGGTTGCGTCTTTGCCAATTGCTCGTCCCGTTCTTTCACCATCCCTTCCAACAGTTTGATTTGATTTTTCACCACAATCTCAAACGCGTTAAACTTTTGCTCTTGCTCTAGAGTCAGTTTCTCCAATTTGAACACGTCCTTCTCCGCCTCTTTCAATCGTCTCTTGTATAAATCTAAACTCTCCACCGCCTGGTCTCGCTCTTTCTTCGCCTCTCTCAACTCTTCCCCTAACTCCTCTCTCCATTTGTTCGCTTTCTCTAATTCGTACTCTAAACTCTCCTTCGTGGCTGATTCCCCGGTGTTTGGCTTTCCGAATAAATGTATTCGCGTGGTCGTTTTTTTGTTGTTCTTCTGTTGCAACGTGTTAGAATTATTCAGTTGTTGTTGTTGTCGTTTCGTCCTCGTCCAAACACTCGCAACGAGAGAAGAAGACAAAGAATGTGAAAACATCTCTCTTTATAACAACGCGTTTGATAGCAGACAAAGAGAGTAAGAGAGAGTATATATTCTCGTTTTGTATCTCTCGTTTATTCTGGTGTGTTTTCGACCGAGAAGAAGAAAAAAAGGTGCCTCTCTTCCATCAAAAACACACTCAAAAAACCTCAGAAATCACACAAGACTCTTCGAAACGAAAGATAAAGAGATAATCTCTCTCTCTCTCTCTCTGGAAGCAAACAAAACAGATTAGCTCTTTGTTGATATACGCACTTAAGAAGAACACATTAAAACGCGCATAAACACACGCTTTTATACTTATACTTATGCGCGGTGGAGGAGGAGGAGGAAGTGGATCTTACTTTGAAGAAGAAGAAGTCGAGATGGAAGAAACGACGACGACGACGACGAATTTTAATACGAATCACGCGACGACGACGGCGAAAACGTTGTTCTCGTTTTGCAACGACCGACAGATCAAAGAAAAGTTGGAGGCAAACTTCGATTGGAAAGCGTACGAACACGGACGCTTGGTGTCGCCGACGGATTGTAATTTGATCGTAAAATACGAGGAGACGTGGAGAAGAGATGGTGCGAGTGGTGGTTCGTCGATGAACACGGCAAAAAGTTTGATGGAATCGTCGGATGGAAAGTTAATCGCGAACGCATTCTTGGACGTGTTTAGAAACGTTTCGAGACGAGAGGCGGTGGAAAGAGCGCTGGCGAACGTGTGCAAAATGCTCGGTGACCCTCAACTGGCGAAAGTCTCGAGCGAGTACTTCATGCCGGAGATTAACAAGACGGTGACGTTATCGAACATCGACGCGTATAAAGCGTTGACGAGGTTGATGTTGAACGCGAAGAACGGATGGTTCGTGAGAGAGAAGGCGAGTTTTATATTGGGCGTTTTGTTAAGCAAGAGCGAAAGTTTGCGCAACGAATCGTTTTTTAGCGGCGAGGAAGGAGAAGAACAAGAAGCAGGAGAGGAGCAGCGATGCTCGGAAGAAATGCAAACGGCCAGGACGGTGGTAAGGTGGTCGATAGATTTACTCGGCGGCGGCGACGGGAGTTTAGTCGATGCTAGCGGCGGCGACGGCGCGGGAGGGACGATGACGATACAAAGAGGAGGAGGAGGAGACGAGAACCACGAAGAAAACGAAGAGAGAGTTATTCCAACAGCCATTCACGCCTTGGCATCTGTTTTGCAGCACAGAAAAACGAGACCGTTGGCGAGAAATTTAGGCGCGTATAAGTTGATCGCACCTTTATTGGATTCGGAAAAATTCAACCCGAACTCGCGCGTGCAAGTGTTGTACGAGGCTGCGTTGTGCGCGTGGCTGCTTTCGTTTGATGCTAAGGCTAGGAAACAAGCTTTGAAAATAGATAACGCTATTGTGGTGAAAAAATTAATCAACGCGGCGAAAACCGCGACGAAGGAAAAAGTCGTTCGCGTCGCCATTATGGCGTTGAAGAACATACTCATCGGATTAGCAGATAGCGGTATCGACGACGCGAAAAAAGTTCCTTCGATGAAGTCTGGGGAAGGAGATCGACATAGCAACAAAGAAAATGCAGCAGCTGCTGCTCACGTCGGCGGCAAAAGAGACGACGACAAAGACGATGAAGACGACGAGCTCGGCCCGATTGCGGAAACCTGCATCGAGCGCGAATCGCTCCAAAAAGTGTGCGAAAACCTCGCCCACCGAGGTTTTGAAGACGCCGAGCTCGTGGACAACTTAGAACAACTCGCGAAAGGATTAGCCAAACGTCGCGTCGTTGCGTCATCCTGGGAACGCTATTTGACCGAAGTCAGAAGTGGCTCCTTGGATTGGTCCCCGTCGCACACCGACGAGGGGTTCTGGCGAAACGAGTGCTCAAAACTCACCGACAACAACTGTTTCGTTTTGAGAAACTTAATCGCCATGATGTCCAGTCGCGACGTCGATCCGCGCACGTTAGCCGTCGCCTGTCACGACGTCGGCGAATTTGCCACGCACTACCCAGCCGGGAGATTTTTAGCCTGCGATTTAGGCGCTAAAACAGCCGCGATGGCGTTGATGGTCCACGAGGACGAAGAAGTCAAAGCGAAGAGTCTCGTGTGCGTGCAGAAATTGCTCGTGGCGAATTGGAAGTTCATCGGAGGTGGTAATTGATACAGTAGAGCAGACTCATTAATATAATAAACACAGATATACGCAAAGAGTAGAGAGATACTAACATCCGATCAGGAATACCTCGCAAACAAACGAACGCTCGCCGCCGTCTCCCTTTTCCTCGTTTCGTGCTTCTTAGGTAGGTGCTTCAATCAAATTCTTTTTCTTCACTTTTCTCTCTCTCTCTCTCTCTGACAAATCTCTCGAGAGAGAAGGCAAACACCATGTCCTCCGACGTGTCGTCTCCCTCGTCTTTGTCGTCAAAGAAGGCGAAGCTCCAAAATCCTCGCGGGGTTGGCGGCGAACAACGACAAGAAAAAGAAGACCAATTGGAAGAAGAAGAAGTGAAAATCAAAACCGAATTCCGCAACGTTTTTTATTCAACGTCCAAAGACATCTCGGACGTGTGCGGACCGAGAGTCCGATTCACGTGCATAGATTGCAACGAGAGAGTGGTTGCGTTGGGCGCGAATACCGGGAGCGTGTATTGCTTCGCGAGAACGTACGTTGAGAAGAAGACCAAGAAGAAGAAAGATGGAGACAAGGAGGAAGAGGAAAAGAAAAATTCCTCTGTTTCTTCAACCGAAGAAGGCCGATTACGATTTCTCGCCGTGATTTCTCCGCAATCGATCAAAAGAACAGACGCACAAACTGGCCGAACGATGGTGACATCGCAAGTCATACAGAAGGTAAAATTGAGTCCGGATGGAAACATGGCTGCGATTGCGTACGCGAGCGGCGTGCTGCACGTGATTTCTTTTAAAAGCGGTAGTAGCAATAATAGTAGTAATAGTAGCACGCCGCCAGCTGGGCGAACGATTGCTTTATTGAGAAAAGCGCACGCGAGTCAAATTATAACAGCTTTGACGTGGTCTAACGATGGGAACGTTGTGTATTGCGGCGACGACGCCGGGATGGTGACTTTGACGGACGTATCGGCGTTTACAAAATATTTTAAAACCGGGGACGGAAGCGATGTTTTGAAAAAGAAGAAGGATGACGCAATCGCGGGAACATCCACGGGTAGCGGTAGCAGTAATAACAAGAACAAAAGCGGGGGTGGTGGGAATAAAGACAATAGCAACAGCGTCGGACAAAACGAGTCTCAGCTTCTCGAGTTTGAACCGATTTTCTGCGCGAAGTTTGTGAAGTGCGATTCGCTTCTTCCAGGCATGGAGGATGGTTCAGAAGCGTGTTATCAGATTGATTGCTCAAAATCAAATCTATCGACTTTACTTTCCTCGCGTTCAAAGGCGAGCGTATTGGCGGTGAATTCAGGAGAACAAGAGGTGATTGGAACGAAACCGAGAGACGGTTCGTTTGGCGCATGCTTTCACGAGATGTGCAAATCTGCGATTGGTATGGACTACGGAGAAGAAGGAGTGGAAAAGAAACGAGAGTGGGCACTTTGTTCGCGACCGGGAAGACGACTATGGATAACAACCGTCGAAGTCAACGAAGGTGATGAGGTGGTTCCAAAAGTTGATGTTGTCGCGACTTTACGCCCGGATCTTCCTTGGCCAACGACGCCGACCATCCTCGGCTATCCCGAAAGCTGCTTCGAGTTTAAGTCGAATTCAGACCGAATCAAACGCATGCAAAAGCGATTCGAGTTTGGTACGTTGACGCCCTTTGGTGACGATAACAGAATGTGTTTATCCGTGGCACAAAAATCTGTCGCCATCGTAGACGTTGCGCGCGCAACCGTCGCGGAGTGGTTTCCTTTGCGCGAACCAGAAACAATTGCTCGAGGAAATTTCGCGTCTGGTTTTTCAGATTTTGCAGTTTCTGGGCGATCTGTTTTCTTTCTCACTAAATCAGCGACTGAACCTACGATTGAAGCAGAATCTAGCGTTGGTTCGATTGTCTGGTGCTTCGAGGTCTCGAGCGATGAAGATTCGACGAAGCGAAAGGAGGTTCGCGAATTATGTAAAGTGGATACGAGTGAGCAACCGATGGTATCGTCTTCGTCGTCTGTCGTCGTTTCTGGCAACGCGCACGCGGCAAATATCGAAGAGAAAGCGGCAATCCTCGCGAAATTGGCGAAGGAAGTAAAACCGAAACCGCCATCGAAACTGGAGCTTTTGAAACAACAACACTCTTTAGAAGCAAACTCAGATTCCGAAGAAGTGTTGTACGACGAAGAAGTATACCCGAAAATATCCAATGCGAGCGATGTGAACGCGATTTTCTTCTACAATCCAAGCGGGAAATCTCGAAAACGCGAAGCTCAAGATGAGAAAATATGTGCTAAAGCCATCGTCTCGGGGTTGCTGGACAGCGAATTTAACTGCTTCTCGGAGGACCCAGAGTTGATGGAACTGTTCGAGAGTTTAGACTTGCTCGGTTTGGACCCGACGCGAAATTACGATCAACGTGCAGAAATGACTCGCGCTTCGACTGGACACGCGGCGGCGGCGATGGCAATGCACGAACAGAATCTCCTCGCCGAGAAAAATGGAGAAGGCAACAAAATGGACGAGGACGATTCGAGGAAACATCCTTCTTCTTCTTCTCGAAGTGGAAAGACAAACACAAAATCTCCCATCCATCGCTTGAAGGAAAACCACCACGAACAACCGGAAACTCCTCGCACGCCGAAAACAACCGACGACGTTCTCACCAGCCACGAAATCTTAAACGTCTCTCGAGAATGTTGCGATCCTTCCTCCACTCGACAAGACATGACTTTAGCGTTACAAGCCGTCCCTTCGATTGCGGCAAAAACCATCGTCATCGAATCTTCCCGCGCGTTATTCGTCCGCCTCATTCAAGACGTCTTCTCGGACGATGAAAACATCAAAGCGCTTTCAAAATCCTTGGAAAATTTGGCGTTGTCCGCCGGCGAAGTTCTCGGCGCCGACGCCGTGTTAAGATGTTTGAAAGTCGCGTGCGAAGATCCAGACGTCAGAGACCACGCCGAGGCGAGCGCGTTGGACACTCCATCCGGGGCCATGCTCTCCCACGTCGTCACCAACATCACTCTGCAGTTGATCAACGAACATCACGTCAGAAACAGAATACATTAGTCATAGTGCATGTAATAAAAAAGTAGAGAGTAGTGTTACTAGGAGCAGAAGTTTTCGTAGGAAAAGGAAAAAAAGCAAAAATGTATCAACGCAAATTTAGGGTAACATAAAACCCTAAACAGGTCTAACGCTTCTTTTTCGAACAACGTTTTTTTTATTTTTAGATATTCTCTCGTTTTCTTTTCCTCACAGATGGACTCCTCTTTACGCGCGGTGACGGTCGAAACGCCGTCGGTCCAAGAACAAGAATACATCGATGACGATGCGATTAAACGTCTGTCGACGTCTTCTCGATCTAATCGTGGTAATAGGAGATCGGTGACTTTCGCCGACGCGTCCACGCAAGGTGGTTTCGAAGACCAAAGAGTGAATAATGCGATGCAACTCGAACAAAAAACCGTTGACGACCACGACGAGAAAAAAAAGAGTAAGAGAAACGCGATGAATACCATGTCGTCGTTTACGAGGAGAGCGTTGGGGTCGCGCGCGTCCATGGTGGAAACCACGACCGGAGGAAAAGGACAAGAAGAAGAGGAGGACCTCAAGAGAGAGAAAAAAGAACGAGATCATCAAAAACTTTCCTCCTCTTCCTCCTATTATTCCCAATCTCACGCTTCCTCCTGGCGCACGTTTCGGAGACGAGGGAAAGAAGTCTGTCGAAAGATTCTGGATAACAAATGCACTTCTATCTTTATGACTCTGGCGACTATTTGGGCGTTGTTCGGCGACGACGTGCGAGTGTTGGCCTTTCCGATGGAGTACGACGAGATTTTCGTCGGCGTCGCGATCGCGTTGATTGTTTTGTTCGCGCTGGAGACGACCATGTCGTGTTTTGCAAAAGGCAAAAAGTATGTTTTTGGTTTTTACTTTTGGTTGGACGTCGTCGCGTGTTTGTCTCTGTTTATGGACGTGCCCGAGTTCATGGCATTCGTCGGCATGGATCCGTGCGAGGGAACGGATTCGTACGGCACCGGTTTGGAAGGCGAAGCGTACGACGAGAGATACGGGACGAAATCGGAGAATTCTGGTGATATCGCCAGAGCAGGTAGAGCATCGAGAGCGGGGACGAGAGCAGGAAGACTCGTTCGCGTCGTTCGATTGATTCGAGTCGTAAAGTTGTACTCTTCTTTGCAACAGAAGAAAAACGCAAAAGAGCAAAAGGAGCGACGGGCTTCAATCGCTCGAAGTTCTATGATTTCATCTTCGTCGTCAATTTCGTCATCAATTCACAATCAAGACATTCGGGAAGAAATGTTGCAGGTGCGTAAATCATACGTGCAATCGTTAGAGTCTGTGAACTCTTCGTCTACTGGAGTTAGCGCGAAAGGAAGTGGTGGTGATTTCGAGACGCCCCTGGTGAAGAAGAACTCGCTGACGCAAGCGGAAGAGTTTGACGACATGTCCGACGACGATTTGGAGCAATCGAGAGTCGGAGAGCGACTTTCCGAGCTCTCAACGAGACGCGTGATTATTGGTGTTCTATTGATGTTATTCATGATGCCAATCTTTGCGGCAGATTTCTTCGATGCCGGCGAAACGAACACTCTGATCGACGGCGGCTTGAAAATCGTCCACGACTCGGCGCGATTCGACCCCAACGACGACCAAGCGAGACTTGGGTTTTTTCAAGCTCTGAATCGATATTACGAAGATACGGGCGAAAAAATGTATCGATTGGTCATCAACGGCACCTCCTACGAACAAAATGGGAACTTTTCCAACTCCATCGGAGCCTTGAATGACGATGACCCGTTGTCGTATTTATATTTGAATCTTTCCGGTGTTCAATATCCGAAACTCAGGTGCGAGGCGTTTGAGTTCGCCATGTACTCTGGTGACGGCGAAAACGAACAGTACGATAAGCTCTCCTTCGCGTTCTTTGACGTGTCGAAAGTTTACAAGTTGCAGTCCGTGTTGAACATTGCAAAAACAATCTTCGTGTGCATCGTCTTGCTCCTTGGCGCGCTCTTATTCTCTAAAGACGCTAACGTGTTAGTCTTGCGACCAATCGAACGCATGGTTTTAAAAGTTCAAGCCATGGCAGCCAATCCGCTGACGAAATTTTCTATCCGGCCACACGACGACGAATTAGAATCTGAAGGCGAGCAGCTGGAAACGCGAATGCTCGAAAATAGTATCGCGCGAATCTGTTCGTTATTATCGGTCGGTTTCGGCGAGGCTGGGACGGAAGTGATCGCGGAAAATATGAAGAGAGGCGGCGAGATTAATCCGATGATTCCGGGACGGAAAGTCGTCGCTATTTTCGGCTTTTGCGACATTCGCCAATTCACAGATTCCACGGAAGTTTTGCAAGAAGAAGTCATGGAATACGTAAACACGATCGGTAAAATCGTGCACATGGAGGCGCACTTACACGGAGGCAGCGCGAACAAAAATATCGGCGACGCGTTCCTTCTCGTGTGGAAGTTTCCTCCGAATATAACAACACGAGACGTCGAGTTAGCGAGCGAAGGACTGTTGAAGGACGAAGAGAAGTTGTTTGTTTTGGAGCAAATCGCCGACGGTGCTTTAGTGAGCTTCTTAGCCGTCATGGCAGGTTTACGACGAAGCGCGAAACTTTCCTCGTATAAAGCGAACAAGAAGCTGAATAAACGCATGCCGAATTTCCAAACGCAAATGGGTTTTGGATTACACGTCGGATGGGCCATTGAAGGCGCGATTGGCTCGGAATACAAAGTCGATGCGAGTTATTTATCACCGAACGTAAACATTTCTGCGCGTTTAGAGGCGGCGACGAAACAATTTGAAACGCCTCTGTTGTTCACCGGTCAGTTTGCGAACATTTTATCCGAGAGCACGAGAACGAAGTGCCGACAAATAGACCACGTGACGGTGAAAGGTTCGGAGCAGCCGTTGAAATTATACACGTGCGACGTGGATGTAGAGGCAATTCCTGTGCCGACGCAAGAAGAGATTTTATCTGGCCGCTCTTACGAAGACGAAACGAATTCGTTCCAACTCTACGAGAATCCTTTCTTGGAACATCCGGACGTCGCGCTCATGCGAAAACGCGTTTCGGAGGAGTTTTTGACCGATTTCGAACGTGCGTTTCAAAAATACGAACGCGGCGAATGGAACGAAGCGAGGAATTTGCTTCAAAAAATAAAAAAAAAAGTTTCGCACAAGGGAGAAGAGATTGAAGATGGACCTACGAAGAGTCTTTTGGCCGTCATGGAACGAACAAACTATCGAGCGCCGAACGATTGGAGCGGTTTCCGGGCACTCACGGAAAAGTAAAGGATTTTTAAATAAAAGAAAGGTCATGTCACTATATTTATTACTACTTATTTCCTATTTCCTATCGCTACTATTGTTCACACCCACTAATTTATTAGTAGTTGACGAAGGAGCTTATGAATACGCTTTCATCCAAATTTAATGTAGCGTGCCACCATCTATCCGGAAAATATACGGCTTGATTCGGATGAACCACGCACGCGAGCACTTTCTTCTCGTTTCCGTACTTATCCACATCGATGCCGTTCTTATTCTTCTTCTTATTATTTTCGTTTTTACCGTTCATGTTCATGGTCTTCATCTTAAACTTCGCCTTATTCCCGTTGGCTTTGAATCGCATCGCCGCTCTCGCCGCCGTTTCGTTCCCGTTAAATACCGGTTCAAACATCGGCGGGGACAGAAACCATTTTTTCCTTCCGTAAATACTTTCCGACCATCCCGGTCCGTGGATGTGGTACGGCACTCCAGACAACGGCCCTCCCACGCCGTACGAATACGCCACCGACGCATTATCCGGCACGTATTTCTTCCCAATCAATGACGTCCTCTTAAACGAAGGGAAAAAATCGCCAAACGCGTCGTGGTCGTTATCGCCGAACCAGTACCAAATCTTATCCGCTCTTTGATGCAATTGGACTGGTTTCAAATACTTTCCTCTTTCGTCCAAATAGTCCTTTAACTTGACCTCTTTTTTCTCGTAGCTAAACGTGTTCGCGGAGGATAAAACAATCGTTTTCTCGCCGTGCGTTTTCAAGACATTTTCCTTCCTATTCATCTCGTAAAAAAAATCACTCTCCTCGTTTTTATCTTCTTCATCGAACGTGTCGAATGTCACGACGACTGGTTTCTTCTCTCGGTATTTTCGATTAAATTTTGCCAAGGAAAGGTCTCGGATGTGGTATCGATCGATCGTGCATTCGTTTTCCTCTTTTTCTTCGTGCGCTGGGACGGCGTACCGTTTCCAACCTCCTCCTCCTTTAAGGTCGTCGTCAAAGAAATCATCAATTTCCCGAACGTAAAACGCGTCTCTCTCGTTATGCTCGACGTACCAGACGAGAAGAAAGAGACACAAAGTTAAAAGAATCAGAAATATTTTTCTTCGTCTTCTCTGCTGCGTTTGTTCTTTGCGTTTTTCGTGTTTGTTGTCCCCGTCGTCGTCAAAGTGAGTCGTCGACATCACAAAAGTTCGTTACAAAAACGGCCGCTCTTTTGTGTGGATTTTACAGAAAGGAATAATATTTTCTTATACGCGATGACGACGAATCGGAAAGCGAGAAGAACGAGAGCCGTAGTCTCCTCCTCTCGTCGTTTTCGCGCGTTGCTGTTGGCGCTTTTTATGCGTGGTGGTGTTTCTGGCTTTGAAACCGACGAAAGCGTGGACGAAATCATCATCGGAAGGACGTCGTTCTATTCGAGACCGGAATACGCGTCAGCACCGGTCGAGTTGGAACCAATGCGAAGAAGAAGAAGAAGAAGAAGACGTTTGATCGCGGCTGATGAACGAGAAGAAGATGAAAACCATTTAAAACCAGAGCAAGTGCACTTGTCGATATCCGGAGACGAGGAAGTCACCGTCGTGTGGACGACGAGAGAGCCTTTAGAGGAAGACTTTGAAGTGAGATACGCGTGCGCGAAGAGAAACTCTGAAGACGAAGAGGAGAAAGATATGATTGACAGAGTGGTCTCTTCGAAGACGCAAACAACGTGGCATATAGGTAAAGTTTTCGAGTCGTCTTCGTACACGCAGCAGATGTGTTTGGCGTCGGCGACGAGTTTAACCGCGCCGAGTATGGGCGGGCCGAAAACGCCGGTGAAGAGAGACGTTTTAGCGAAGCTGGCGAATACGTCGAGTTGGGCGGATAGAGATGCGTCGAATTATAACGTCGTGAATAGTTTTAAAGACGTCGTGCCGGATGCGTGGTTCACGATGGAGAAACCGTGGGAAAAGACGGTGTGTTTGGGGTACGCAAACGCCAACGGCGGGTGGTATCGAAGTCCGTTTATACACAAAGCGAAGATTAAAGATTTCAATAAGGAAAGAGGCTTTGATGCGTGCGTGTATGTGTTACCGCACGACGAGGATGAGAATGGAGAAACAAAGTACAGATCGTTTAAGAAACGCGGCAGTAGTAATACCAACGAAGGAGAAACAATACTCTCCGTCATGGGAGATACCGGACAAACCGAAGTGACGAAGAAAGTTTTTCAGCACGTGAAAGACGTGGTGAAACCGCACGCAGTGATTCATACCGGTGATGTATCCTACGCCGATGGTTTCGCGCCTAGATGGGATTCCTTTGCTGAGTTATCTGAAGCGTTGTTTAGTTCGGTTCCAGTCGTCATCGCGAGCGGGAATCACGACGTCGTGAATAACGGCGCGGAATATACGGCTTTTGAGAAACGCTACGAGACACCTTGGAGACGAAGTGCCTCGTATTCCAAAATTTTCTGGTCCTTCAACGTCGGTAAGGCGCACGTCGTGCACATTGATTCTTACTCTTCCGTCTCGACACAAATGTTCGATGGCGCCGTAGCTGATACATTTCAAACATGGCTCGAGAACGATTTAGCGCGAGTAAATAGAAAACAGACGCCTTGGATTATCGCCGTCTTTCACGCGCCGTGGTATAATTCCAACTCTGCGCATTACAAAGAGAATGAACCGCAACGTCTGAAGTACGAACAGATTTTATACAAATTTGGCGTCGATGTTGCCTTGAATGGGCACGTGCACAGTTACGAGCGTTCTTATCCAGTATATAACAATCAACGCGACGAGTGCGGCATAACGCACATAGTAGTCGGCGACGGAGGAAACTACGAAGGACCATACGGCTCGAGCTGGATGACTCCGCAACCGTCCTGGTCGGCATTTCGCGAAGGTTCTTTCGGCGCGGGTTCTTTAATCGTGCACAACGATACGCACATGAGTTGGAAATGGGAAAGAAACGCGTGCGTTCATCCAGATGGCACCACAGATTTGAATCATACGTACTGGTCGATGCGCGATGGTGAGTCGGCTTCGAGTTGTCGAACAGATCCAGATAAGAGCGAGAACCCTTATGTAGCAGTTGATATGCACGTGTTCGTCAAGAATGAAAACAAATGCGAGAATAGGAAAATGGGAACCGGGATTGGTGGTGAAAAGTTGACGTTTACTGAGATTGACGACGAGGAAGGGGGAGTTGCATCAAGCAGTAACGACCAGTATCGGATTCAATCGCTCACGGTCGCGCTCGCATTATCGCTCGTATGTTTAGGAAGCACGTGCTACGCGCTATGGAAAACAACGCAAGCATTAAAGCGCGCCAAATTTGCGGTCAGCGTACGCGCGGTACACAGGACAACATTCGACGACGAGGATGAAGAAGAAAATGGAGTGGAACTGAATATGAGCAATTCGTTTCACGCCGCTCAAGACGTCGACGAAGGCGACGAAGTGCTTCTTTTTCCAGGAGGGCAAAATCGAATTACGAGCAGTTCAAATGTGATGTGAGCATCACGTAATAGTTGGTAGTTGTAGTTGTAGCAGTGATATATATTTAATAGAACATACTAGTATGCATATACAGACGGGTATTACTCGTAATCATCTCCCCAATCTTCGACGACGTCTCTTTGTTTTCTGTGGTTCTGTTTCCCGTATTCTCCTCCTCCTCTTCCTTCGCGTCTTCTTCCTCCTCTTTCAAAGCCTTCCTTTTCCGCTTGTCTATTCCTCGCGTCTCGGTGTCTTTGACTCCTCGCCCCGTCTCTTTTCTCTTTGAACCAATTCACAATCTTACTCGCCGGTAATTTCGTCGCGTCTCTGATTCCTTGAATCGTCGCGTCGTCCGGGTAATGGTTCCCGGTTTCCCATATTTTCTCCAACGTCGCCACGTTTGAAGCGCCTAGTCTCATTTTCTTAAATCCTTTGTACGCCGGCATCCCACCTGGACCCCCGTCTTTTTTCCCTTTGTTGACCGGCGCTTTCACGTCGTGCAATTTGTCTCTCCTCACCGTTTCTTTCGCTCTGTTCGATAACAACCCGACGACTTCATCTTCGTCTATATCTTCGTTTCGAAACTGTTCCTGCGGATACTTTTCTGCCAACTCTTTTTGTCTGTGTTGGTTCTCTTTCATCCACGCCGTCACGTCTCGTCTCTCCAATCCTAAATCGTTCGCTAATTCGTTCAATCGAAACGTCCTTCTCCCGCCGGCTAACGCTCGTTCCAACGTTGCCACTTTATGCGGTGGGATGATGATTTTTTTGTTTCTGTCTGCAATCATGACGGCTTCTTTATCGAACTGCTCGAGCAAATCGGACCATTTCTCTTCCTCTTCTTCGTCATCTTCTTGTTCTTCGTCATTATAAGACGCAAACGTTCTCGTCAGTCTTCTTCTGTTTATGTGTGTGTTGTTATGAATGTAAAAATTGTTTCCGCGAGGAGGCTGATGATTTTCTCGCCGACACGAAGTTAAACGACTTTTAAAACTCCCACCCGATATGGTGGTGTTTACGGTGGCAACGACAACTGCTTTTGCTCGTCTGAAAGAGGACGAAGAGGAGGAGTACGAACACGACGAGGACGAGGAGGAGGAGAAGAAGCAGCACGACCGTCTCATTAACAGCGCCATGATGTTCTGATGTTGATTCTCTGATGAGGTTGAAAAGTGAAGAAAAAAGCCAACAACTAACAGCTTCCCACAACAACAAAGAGAGAGAGGCAGAGAGAGCGCTGGAAAAAAGAGACAGAGTGGGTGGGGCTATTGGAGGACAAAACGACTAAAACGACTGTTCCACCTTTAAGCGTGGTTGTGACTGCTGGTCTGCTCAAACCTATTTTTACTTACGCGTCGATGATGATGAATACAACACATCTTTCTCTTCTTCTTTCGTCTTCGTCCAAAACACCGTGTGAATAGTTGCGTTTTATATTAATATAGGTTCTCTCTTCTATGATTGCTAAGGTTCAAATTCTACTTACTCTCGTACGCGTAAACATACACACGTGCGTATATATTAACGGTACGACTTTTGGAATCTCGCTCTCGCACCACGACCACCCGCCTTCTTCGGTTCCATTCTTCTCGGATCGGCGACCAACATCGTTCTGTCAAACTGCAACAACGCGTCTTTCAATTCCTTCTTCGTCGCCTCATCGACGTACTTTTGAGTGTACGCCACTAACCCTTTCGCAATCGCTTGTCTCACGGCGTACATTTGTGAAACGTGACCACCACCCTTCACGCGAACGCGGATGTCAACGTTGGCAAACTTCTCCTTGCCCAACAAGAGCACCGGCTCCAAAGCTTTAGTTCTGAGTAATTCCGTCTTCTCGAGCTCGATGGGCGACCCATTCAAGCGCAAGAGACC
>Ga0257106_1000035_pt1 | contig 72435 bp, 58 predicted proteins | sample LP_taG_3_FD_190177 | JGI IMG/M metagenome (GOLD analysis project Ga0257106, IMG submission 190177) | Marine microbial communities from Northeast Subartic Pacific Ocean, Canada - LP_J_2011_P26_10m | ecosystem: Environmental > Aquatic > Marine > Oceanic | place: Canada: Northeast Subartic Pacific...
GAAATTCGTAACCGAAAATTGTATGGGCATTTCGAGTTTTCGGAAATCAGATCGTCATTCTTGAGTTAATTAGACACACTCTTAACTTGTCGCTCCAACGACACAAATGCCCACCACGTCAGGACTGCATGATGCAGATTGTTCAGATTCTCGACTGAAAAAATGTCGAAAAAATGGCAAAATCAAACGTCAGCGGTGGCTGGGAGGTGTTCAAGGGAGGCGTGAGTCCGCATGACAGTCACTCGGCTCAGCGGCGCGCTCGCCCATGAAGGGCGACATAGCGTGTGTCGTTTGTGGTGACAAGAGCGCGAAATACAAGTGTCCCGTTTGTCGCGCGCCGTACTGCTCCGTTCCCTGCTGCCGCACGCACAAAGGTGAGCGCCCCTCGCAACCTGCGAAATTATCACTCCCGACGAACAAACGAACGCGCGAACCAAACCTCACCTCCCACCTCCGCCCTGCCGATCCTCAGAAATACCTTGCTCGAAGCCTGAAGTCGAGCGTGCAAGTGCGGGCGAGGAGGGCGGCGGAGCGAGCCCAGTAGCAGCAGCAAAGGTCACGGAACCTTCTCAGCGACCGAGGGCGAAGTTGCCCACCGAAGAAGACACCGAAGACCAGGACGGAGCTAGACTTAGGCGCGAGCACCTCATCTCCATCGCGTCGAGCGACTTGATTCGCAAGGCTCTCTGTGACGAGCGTCTCGTGCAGACTCTCACTCACATCGACGCGTCTTCTCAAGCGGAACAGGCCCTCGACGCAGCCTGCGAGGACCAAGGATTCCGCGAGTTCACCGAGAACGTTTTGAACATCTTAGATCCAAAGCCTTGAGCTTCCGCGTCTCTCGATTCCAAGATGTTCAAGAAGTTCAAGGAGAAGACGACGGAGTTGAAAGATAGGGCTAAGAAGAAAGTGAACGATGCGACAGAGCAGAGCAGAAGGTTTCGGGAAAACATGGAGTCAATCACAGGTGTTGACAAAGCTCGCGAGCGCTTCGCACAATCTCGGAATCCAATCGGCAGCAGCAGCTCCGCCGCTAGACTTGGCGCGTTTTCCGGAGCTGCCACCGCCCCATCGTCGCTTAGCGACACCTTTTCGAAGATTGGCGCGAGTCCCTATGAAACCAACGGCAATGAGACAGGAAGGTCGAAAGCTGAGATGAGCACCGCAGCTCCCGCCCAGACGAGGAATGGAGGCGAGAGAGAAGTACAGTCCGAGGTCACCCAGGGTTCTAGCTCTGCTCCTGCTGATGAAATCATCTCGACACTCGAACCCGGGTTTTACCTGCCAGAGGATGAATTCGACCCCCTTAGACATGTTCTACAGTCGATCGCAGACGCACGTGGGGATTTTACGACGGACACGCTTCACAAGGAAGAGGAACAACTGTCGACAGTCGTCGAGGCGGTGTCAACCCTTCTTTCAAAACAAGTTCTTGATCATTACGGCGAGTTCGTACAAGGAATGAGCAACATCACTGAGCTGACCAATAACCTGGAGCAGAGTTTCGTCATCGTGAAGAATGGACGCAGAAACCTTTCTTCAGCCTCGGATAACGTTGCAGATGCCCTTCGAATTGCAGAGTCCCAGACGCGGAAAAAATCGTTGATCTCAACCCTAAACATGCTTGTACGCGTCCAGGAATGCCAAGGATTGGAGGCCAAGATCAAGGATAGTCTGGAATCATATTCGTTTACAAAGGCTGTCAATGAATATGTTGCAGCCCAAAGAACATTGCATGCCCTTGATGGACTCAGTTGTGCAGAAAGCTTCAGGCAGGACCTGCGCTCACTGCTCTGGGATTTGGTTGCAAAAATGGAGGGGGTTTTGTTTGCAACATGTGGGGATTTTCAACCCTCGGCCTATCAGCCACTTTTCGATGCCTACCAATTACTTGGGGAGCAAGTCAAGCCGTTGGGCGATAAGGTGCAAGAATGTTTCCTGCGTGCTGTTGAAAGCCAAACAGAGCGGGTCCTGAGAAGTTACTCATTCCGCAAAGGAGGCGTAGCAGTAGCAGAGCGGCATGAGGACACAGCTGCGCAGGATGCTAAGATTGGATACAAAGAACTTTGTCAGCAATTGTCGCCAACACAGTTCTTTCCGTGTTTCCAAAAGACTTTGGAAGTTCTCTTCGATCTTTTATGCAGTCATCATACAATGTTGCGATGGCACGAAGACGAAAAGCAGACGATGCAAACTGGTGACGGACACGAGAGAGTTCAAGCGTGTGAAGCTGTCGTTGCAGCACTCGTCCGCAGTCGCCGAGCTATTGCAGATATGGCAGGAGCTCGTATCTCTGCTCTGTTGCAGGCATCCTCTGCCCCATCGTCAGGCCAATTTAAGGCTGTCCTTGATTGGGCTCGAGCTTTCATCGGAGTGGCTGAAGCATTCTCAGGCACGCAAGCCTCTGCCCTTAGAGGCCATCTCGAGCGCGCTGGAGATCGTTACTTCGAGTCGTTGCATGCACAGCGCCTCGAGGCTTTAAGTCAAATGTTTGGGCGTGAGATGTGGGCGAGGCTCCCTGAAGCGGCTGTGCAGCAAGCACGCACGGCACTACGCGCAGCCGCATCTCGCGGGCAGGGTGGTGGGGGTCAATTTTTTGGAGTTGCAGCTTTCGGTGGTGTGGCTGAGGATGGCAGTGGATTCAACTCTTGGATGGAGAAAGGCAATCCATTTGCAGAGGGGAGAGCTATATCGGACGATTCTCCATTGTCATTCAATGATGGAGAAGGTAGATCAGGGGACAAGGCCCTTGGGGCTGAGGACCCTGCTGGAGAAGCTGAAGAGGAAGAGGAGAACGCAGAAGTGCGCGCAGCATACATTGATGAAGATGAAGACTCAGATGAGAATGAATCCATCGATGGAGGTTTCAAACGAAATGGACGTGTATCAAGAAATGCAGCGACAGGGTTTTCTGCCCTCGGTGGGACAGATGGAGATGGAAAAGGACTTTCGGCGCAACACCCAACGCTAACAGCTTCATCTCTGTATCTGCTCCAGAGCGTCGCTGAATATCTGCGGCTAATGCGGGTTCTCACGCCATCGATGCCTGTCATCTTCCAGGGTTTTTGCTCTTTATTCGAGAGGACTATGGTGCATATCTTCGGTGTTTTCGGCCAACATGCAGCCCTCGAGCGGGATTCTGATAAGTTAACACCACGGTTGCGCTCCATTCTTGTCCAGGCTATGAATGGTTCAACTTTGGCTTCGTTTACGCCAGCAGTAGGTGAGGGAGTTGGTGCAGAAGCATCGAGTGTCTTATCCTCTGGGAATCTTTATGGATTGAAGGAGCGAGCAGTTGCACTTGAATCTCTTGCGTGTATTGCAGACGAGCTGAAGCGCCTCAAACCAGGTCTCAAGCAAGCGCTGCCCCACAAAGAAGAACAGAAACTTGAGCGTTTCTTTGGTCAGACAATCAGCAGCGTAGAAGATCTGCGGGAGCACGTATATCGTCATGTCACAGGTTTGCTTCTCAACCTCTCATGGGTAGCCGAGACTATCGGGGACAGTGATAAGCTGAGCGACAAATTAAAGGTCGGCAAGTATGCAAAGAAGGAGATCTCGACAGATCACTCCAAGTGGGTGGATGATCTATCGGCTGAGCTGACCCAATTCGGTGCAAAACTTGCCTGTGCTGATGTAACTGCAGAAGCACTGGTGATGCTTTGGGATTTTGCTATAGCTGAAACAGCGTCTGCAATCGTGGATGGATTCTCTCGAGTGCGTAAGTGTTCTTCAGAAGGTCGTGCTGGCATGATTCTTGATGTCCAGATGCTCCACGGGAACATCCGTCACATGGCACCTCAAGGGACCAAGGAGGACTTCCGAATAGTCGACACGTACGTCAAGGCTTTCTACACGCCACAAGAGGAGATGAAACATTTTTGCCAGACGCACCTAGAGTTTACACAAACACAGAAGGTGGCCCTGATCAATCAGATGGCAGGAGCATTTGGCTGGGCTTCATCTGTAAAGAGTGAACTGATAGCGGGAATAGGGGCAAACGATTTATTGTGAAAGGAACAATCTTCCAACCCAGAGACAACTGAACCTGTGAGACCACCACACACGATACACCTTACATGCCATTACAAACAGAGAACCCACGCAGAGCACCCAACCTTGCCATTCGAGTTCGCCTACGCAGGTCGTCGAGTTCTCTTGCAGCATCTCTCTCCTTGCTCTCGCGGTTGTCAATATTTCTACACTCCTGTTCTTTTGCCTCTCTGATACGGTAGAGCTTCATAACTGGCTCGGGCAAGTCTTGATAATTTTTCGCGCAATCGTCAAACGTTATTTTGAAGCTGTCTCGGAATAAACTTGTCCAATCCGAGGCATTGTGATCGAGAGGCTTTGCGAAAAGCTCGATATTCATTTTCTGCAAATAAATGGTGAGAATACCTTCATCTTCATCGAGATCCCAGACGGATTCCTCAGTGATGATGCGGTGCTGGAGACAGCCTTCCAAAAAAATTTGCCCGGTCGCAACGTTTGAGATTTTGAGGCTTTCGCTGGAAATGAAAACATCGATCTCTTTCGCTTTGACTGGGAGATTGGAGACCATGATGCGGATTTCAGAGGCGGACTGCTGCCAGCGATGCGATTGATCCGATGCCTGAAACCAAACCTTCTCGTCCGTTTCGTTGTAATGGACGCGAGCCATGCAAAAAGGATGTTTGTCAACACGCTCGACCGGAGTGCCATCGAAATTAACGCGTGAATAGGTCCTGCCAGTAAAATAGCGCGCTAAGACTGAAAAAAGAACAAAACTGAATTCGCAAGTCGTCCTACTTGTAAGGCAGCTCGATTTCGGAGGATGGCTTAGAAGCCTCGACGATTGAGGACGATTGAATCTCATTGGACATGCGCTCTTCAACTGACTGAATCTGAAAAGCAAGCAAAGATTACGCGCTGCGAAATAAAGGAGAATATCGCGTTTGTCGCACCAATTCGCTTTGAATTTGTACTTTCTCGATGATAGCTGAAAAGATGAATTTAGAAAGTCGACGCGCGATATTAAAAAGCATAAACCATTTACCAGAGTGATCTGTAAAGGGCCCAAGCTCTTCAAGATTGACGGACTGTACATCTCGAACATAAGCCTGAAGCAAAAACATTTTCAGCGCTTCTAAAAGGATTCAGATTGCTGATCAAACCTTTGCACGGTCTTCATCATCGCCAATATGAAAATGGTAACCAATCTATCCACAGGTGCGTAAGCATAACTAACGCGTCTTTAGCGAACAAAGCGCACCTTTACTTGCTTCTCCTCTGCAATAGTCGCCAATGAAACGTTTTCAATGAGAACGTCGCGAGCATTGCATGCCTATATTTTGGTACCCATAAGTTTACATTGGGCCAAAACGAATGTCAGTCAAATCAACTCACAGATTTTGCTGCTATCTTTTCCGCGAACGCCTTTCTAAGCGATGAATTGAACGCTGCAAGCTTTTGCTCCCGGAGGAAAACCGTTCCCTGGTTCACGCTGCGTAATTACACGCCGTTTGTTTAGAAGGAAACGAGGCGTACCTTGACTTGAAGCAATAATGAACCGATTTTTTTCGCAATGCTTTCCTATGATGATACTTATCAGACATACTGTTTGGAAATTGTTCATTCTTGGCGCACCGGGACGCCATACTTTGCCGCAAGCTCTTGCTGGTTAACGGCGTTGAGTACTTCGCCCGTTTCCTCATTGTTGAGTCCCTCAAGAATAGAATCGAATTTGTCTTGGTACTCGCCATTGTCATCGTCATCCTATGGGATGTAGTAATGTCTTGACATGAATATCACGCGATCATCGGATTGCATACCAGATTAGCTGCAATTTTAAAACATTTAGCAGCCTTGACGGGATCCTTTGCTTCTTCTGGGCATCCGCGTTTCCCCGCTTCATACGCAAGTCCTTGAATATACCATGCCAAGCATCTAACGCGGAAGATTATCACCCTGGATGACATTGTTAATATTTTTAACTCTGAGCCGTGAACGTCAGTGAAATTGCTTACTCTATTGGCGGTTTGTTTGATGTCGGGCCGTGGTTCATCGTTTTGTTAATCGACTCTTTGCTTTCCGCTGTGTGTTCGTTCATTCTTTTCAACGCGGCCTGCCAATAGTACAGTGAAAATGGGAAGTGAGAGCGGACATTTTTCCCAAAAATATTTTTGCATTCGCACCTGACAGTCGGCGATAGCTTGATTAGAGCAGTTCGCTTCCTGAAACATTGAAGCTCGCTGGGCAAATTTTCGATGTTCAGTGCGGAAACGTCATTTATCTCGAGTCATAAATCCTCACCATCAGGTAAGCGATGGTAACACTCATTGGTTCGAGGGCCCATTTGGTTATGTATCCGACGAAATCTTTTGCAAATGGAGCCCCGGATTGCCTGAAATACCACCAGACAGACACTCGTCAAATAACCTGAATAAAAAATTCCGCTCGAGTAATCCCACCATGATTTTATGTGACAGAACATCGCCTCTCGTTTCTCTTGGTCGGCTACAGTTTGCATACTCGGTGGAGCAATGAGACCTCTGGACTCGTATGCCTTGAGCTCAAACAAAACAAAATCTGCAACTTGCTCTCGTGTCATGAGCCCTGTCGTTTCCTGAGACAGCACACCAAGTGGTCAACGATTCGTTTGCAACATCTTTTGACGAACGCGTCACTTACTTTAACAGCGCGTCTGTACTCTTCCTCGTTGATGCTGCTTTTCTCGGGGACCAAACCATACGACGTTTTGAACGCCTCTAGAGCCTTTGTTTTGAATAATTGAGACGTTTTTAATCTCGAGCTCAGGAACATGTGTCAGCTCACCTCATTGTATCGCCTCAAGGCTTTCAGCGCCGCGCTGTTTGTGTGTTTGGAGAACGAGTGTTGGATGAGTCGAGACCTTGTGTGCATTTAAAAAGCTCCGCACGAAACATGCATACTTACGCTTTACGCCACCATGCTTTGTGCCATCCCGGCTGCACTTCACACGCCTCCTGCGCATCGGTTAAAGCCAGCTCAAACTTCCTCGCCTATCGGAACAAAAGCTCAGCGATTCGGTCCCGAAGACAAGTACCGTAGTTTACGCACCTTGGCATACGCGAGCGAACGATTGCTGTAGACCACGTGCAGCTGCTCATACTTCGGGGGCACTAGATTCAGGCACTCGGTGTACCTGGGTTTGGTGGAAGGAATTCGTCAAGCTTTCGGTCTCCCACAGAAAAGTCACCAGGTGCTCACTTGATGTACGCATCCCGCGCGTTACCCGCCTTCAAGGCCGAGTCAGCTTGGTTCTTGACATAATTTGCCTTCATGGACCTATTTCAAAGGGCGAGCGTGGGTAGGCTGTGTTAGTCGCTATCACGATACTTCCATGTACCAGGCGTCTTCTGCCTCCGTCGGCCTGGCTCATCCGTCGACGGGACTCGGCGACGAAGGCGATCGACCGGTCTCTCCCGATGTGTGCTGGGCATCTCTCACCTGAAGTCATCATCACCTGAGAATCGCTCGGTAGAGGACATGACGAGACTGCTGCTGCGGTGACCTCACTGGGATGCTCGTGATGCTTCCGATGGTTGTGCCCTGTAACGATGTGCAGCATTGGAACGAAAAACGCTCGCTCTTTTGGGCTCCCCGTTAAACGAAGTCAGTTCGCTTGCATTTTCTCTGATCTCTGACAGTGAACCAGTCAGAAAAAGCATCCATCCATCCCATACCGTTTGATTTTGCCATTTTTCCAGCAGGCCAGTCGATCTCTTTTCCATCATTTGGACTTTGGACCCGACTGGCTCTTTTGGTTTGAGGATGCAGCATCGAGCTCGTCCGAGGAGACACACTCGCCTCGCGCTGGCGCGATGGAGTCGGCTAAAGCAAAGAATCCAGTTGGCGGCGACGATGAGGAAATGTCCGTGGGTATTGAGTGCTATGCGAATTCCGCGTCGGGGTTCCAGGCTATCCTCAAGGAGCGTTACACTGACTTCATAGTGAACGAGATTGGCCTGGACGGCGAAGTGGTCCACCTCACGTCCTTGGACGCGGCGGTCGACGAAGAGATCGACAGTAAGGAGCAAGAAAAGAGGCAGAAGACTACTGTGCAACCAAGTGTAACTCAGGACGTGCCCGCTGATCCAACCGCTCAAGAGCGAGATGCGCGAGCTCCGCGCGACGATGTCGAGAAGGCACCTGCGGCGGCGGCGGCAACGCCAAGCGAAACGCAGGGCGAAGGCACGGATGCTAAGTTTGAGCAAGCTGAAGAAACGGATTTCTCTGCACAGATAGAGAATGCGGTCACCGACTTTGCAAAGCTCGCCGGTGCCGCGGAGGCTGAGCGGCTGAAGCAGTTCCTCGAGCAGCCTGGGGTCCTGTCACCTGCGCCGGAGGGGAAGCCTGGTCCTTCCCCGTTGATTTTGGCGTCAAGCAACGACAAGGCGTATCGCACAAGCATGCACGGATTTTTCAACTCGCACTTCCAGTTGACGACTGACACAGTCGCGCCGCCCGCTGACGAGGAAGCCTCTGGTCCGGTTAAAAAGGATTCGAAGCGACCCAGTCTGTGTATCCGAGTCCACCCGAGGAAGCCCGCGAACAGCAAAGGCGGCGGCAACGGAGGACAGAAACGCAGTCGCGAAGGAGACGCTGGCTGGGAAGGCCACAGGCGATGGCCGGCCAACCTGCCGCAATACCTTGAATTCACCCTCTGTAAAGTAAACAAGGACACCGGGGATGCTATCGGCGTGTTGTCCCGGATTCTCCATGTGAAACCAAGGTCTTTCGGGTTTGCGGGCACCAAGGACAGGCGCGGCGTGACAAGTCAACGAGTCACCATATTTAAAGTACGCGCCGCTCGACTGGCGAAGTTGAGGCTTCATGGTATGAATATCGGCAATTATCGTTACGTAGGTCGTGATTTACGTCTCGGCGACTTGAAGGGGAACTTGTTCACGTTGACCCTCAGGGGAATACAGGAAGGATCACAGCAGAGTATATCTGAGGCAGTCAGGACGCTTCGCTCGAGTGGTTTCATCAACTACTTTGGACTGCAGAGATTCGGTAGCCACTCGATTGGCACGCACGAAGTTGGCGCGGCGTTGTTGCGAGGTGCTTGGGAAGAAGCGGTTGACCTCATCTTGAGACCACGTGACGGAGACAAACCTCAGATCGCTATGGCTCGGTCCATTTTTAAGGAGCAAGGAAATGCGGCAGCAGCTCTCAAACACATGCCGACATGGTGCGTTGCTGAACGCAGCCTCCTCGAAGGATTGTCAAAGGCACAAAAAAATGACTATGTCAGCGCTTTTAGTTCTATCCCGCGCACGACTCGTAAGATGTATGTTCATGCATATCAGGTGTGAAATTTCTTCCTTGTCGGTTCACTGAAACAATCGTTGAACGTTTCTGTTTCTTTTCTCGCAGAGCTATTTGTGGAATCGGGCTGCCAGTGAGCGTGTCCGTAGACATGGACTCCAACGTGTTGTTGCTGGAGATCTCATTGTAGACACCGGTTGCCAGACGGATATCGAAAATGAAGACGGTGATAATGACTGGATATTTTCGAGTGTTCGCGAAGTCACACCTGAGGAAGCCTCATCTGGTGTATTCAGCATCACAGATGTCGTGCTCCCTTTACCTGGAACACGAGTGATCTATTCTGATTTTGTGCAAGAAATATACGAGGAAATCTGCAAAATAGATGGGGTACAACTCGTTGGGTTTGCACACTCAGTGAGGGAATATTCTTTTGGGTATCTGACGGGTGCGTATCGGCGGCTGGTGACAAAGCTAGACAAGGTGAAATTTGACTTCGTGAAATATTCGGATCCAGCTGCAGATCTAGCCGAGACAGACTTGGCGCGATTGCAACCCGTGCAGAGTGATGCGGTGAAACCGGCGGGTGAAGATGAGGACGGAGAGCTACTGGCGCTTCGACTGAGTTTCGCGTTGCCAACAGCTTCATACGCAACCATGGCTATCCGTGAACTCATGAAAGCATCATCTTCTCAGGCGTCCCACAAGGCTGCGACACTATCTGCGAATCAGGCAGCAGCGGATTAGGTGCTGATTTTAGCAAGCTGCCAGTCCCCTGGGTAGTGCAATCTAACTTGAGAGTAATTCTGTATAAAAGTTCACCAATTAACTCTTGAGCTTTTCACTTCGTCACCTCGCGGGCGGCTGCCGCGTGGATATGGCAGTAAGCGTGTGTGTGTGTTTTGTTGAGTTCCCTCCTCCTCCAGCTATCACTCGCTCGGAGGTCTGAGTAATATGACTAGAGCCTGTCGATGTTTCGCATCTTCTGCGCTTGTCCCGAACGTGACGAAGAGAGGCGGCGGTCGAATTCATCACGTCAGAGGGACTTCTCGGCGCGGGGTATACCCGCGCGCTTTCCATGAGGGAGGCTTACAGCAGGGTACAATCGAAGAAATACAAGAACTACACGCAGAGCTACCTTTCACTTCAGAGCTTTGGGCCACGTTCTTTGAGAAGTACTGGCAGAAAGAGCCGGTGGTCATACGCGGGGGCCTGCCAGCAGAGTTATGCATGCCCATTGACAACGATGAGCTCGCTGGACTTGCATGTGAAACTGAGTTCAGACCCCGAGTAATTAGGAAAGGGGATACAGATCCATCAAGCTGGTCTCTGGATATCGGTCCTTTCTCCGAGGATGAACTTCAGAGCCTTCCGTCTGATGGTTCTTGGTGTTTGTTGCTCAACGACTTGGAAAAGCACGTTCCTGAGTTCATGGATGTGCTCAACCTGTTCGACCACTTTCCACGTTGGCGCGTTGCAGATGTTCAGGCGAGTATATCTAGCGACGGCGGCAGTGTTGGAGCGCATTCTGATCAGTTCGACGTGTTTCTGATTCAAGGAACTGGTCGTAAGCGATGGTCAATATCAGACAGTGCGGAGTACGTGCCTGATAACGACAAAGCTTTCTTCCCAGAGGCTGAGGTGAGGGTGTTGAAAGATTTTCAGCCACAATCGTGCAGCTTACTTGAGCAGGGTGACATCCTTTACCTTCCTCCGAAAGTCGCTCATCATGGTGTGGCAGAGGGCTGTGACTCTGTTTGTACGACGTTCAGCGTTGGATTTCTTGCCCCTACGCATGATGAGTTGGTGCTATCCTACGCACAAGCGTCTGTAGACACTGATGATGGCTCACAACGCTGGCGTGACCCATGGCTGAAACCCCAGGATAATGTCGGAGAAATTTCGGCAGAAGCAGTAGCACACGCTGCCGACATCATTCGACAGTCAATGCCCAAGAACGAGGCAGACATTGCGCGCTGGTTTGGGTGTCACGCGACGCAAAGTTTTGGTTTTGACCCGTCTGCAACGATGCCAGACGAGGACTTGTCTGCTGATGAACTCGTCGTCCAACTGGCTGAAGAGGGTTTATTGCAACGCCGCGCAGATGTAAAGTTTGCATTCGTGCAGGAAGTTAAGGATGGTAGCCTTACAGGTGGCTTGTTCTTCGCAGCTGGAAACGTGTGGTCGTTGCAGTCAGCTGCGAGCATCGAACTCGCGCGCCACGTGGCAAACCATGACGAAGTCATCGCTGAGGATTGGATAGAAAGTGGTGATACGACCGCGTATGACATGGATAGCGAAGCAAAATCGCTTTTGCATGATCTCTTCAGCAGTGGACTGATCTACTTCAGTTAGTACTTCATAGAGCTAGCTAGTAATTCGTCGAACTGCCTGATCAATCTGCCTCGCCCAGGCCCGCTTTCTGATCTTCCCGCGATGTCGGTCCAGCAGACTTGTTGCCCTCCGCATTCTGTCTCAACACATCACCAGGCGAGGGTAAAGGTCGAGAGCCACCCCCGGTGATCGTGGTCTTGTTTATTTCCATGCCAGCTCCCCAACCCCCCACTGGTGCATCCGAATAGCTAGCCGGGTCCATCGGATCGATGCCTCCAGACGCCGCTTTTCGTGCTGCTCTTTGTGCTACCTGAGCTCTGCTGCTTGGAACTGGATTCGCGACCTTTGCGATCGGGCGATTCGACAAGCTCGACGGCCCGATTCCGGGGCTATCGACATAGATCCCAGGTCTCTTTGCCACAACTACCACGCTCGGTGGTTTTTGCTTTGGAGGTGGCTTCACCGCCTCAGGCACCCGCTGTCCTGGGATCGGTTTGTGTAAAATACGACTGCAGTGTAGGCAGAACCCGTGTGCGTGGACAAGCCCCCGTCCAAAACCCCCACATCCGCGACACCGTTTCATGTTAGCCACTATAGCTGCGTCCACCGGTCGATCCCATGACGTGACCTGAATGCGAAAGGAGGGTGATAGGTCGAGTCAGAGCTGCGGGACTACATGGCGAAGACGAGGATGGGTACAACATCTTACCGACGTGAACGGATTGCAATAATATGTTCGGCCAGTTTGCGGATCCAAAGCTGATTTCCAACCTGGAGGGAGGGGATCTTCCTCCGCCTTCACCTCTTTCTTGGCGGCCTGTTCCGTAGGACGAACCCATGAGGAGATGCCCAAAGTCGCATTGTAGTAATAAGGCTTCCTGTATTTTGCGTCCAATGTCTCCTTCCAACCGGATGGAAGTGGCTGACTTGCATCGGAAGGTGAAAGGGAGGGCTCCTCCGCGCTGTTCCCTGCATCCTCACTCACCCCATTTGTATTCACTTTAATGCCCCTCGCAAGAAGACGCTTCTTCAGCAGCGGCGGCAGGTCTCTCTGGGGCAACGGGAAGGGACGGTGGATCGATCAGCCGGGTGGTGCCCACCACCGAGAAGGTCGGGTAGAGTCGCTGAAGCTTACCTTGTCACCGCCCGCGGCTTCAGAGTCTGCCGCGGTCGCTGTTTGTGTGTCGGTCGGGTCCTCCGGACCTCTCTTCATCGTTGCCGACTAGGTGTACGGAGAAGTGCAAGAGAACCCGCACAAGTTGAGGCACGCGGAAAATAATATCACGGCGTGCGGCGAACGAAGTCCGAATACGAGGTCCGAGGCTCGCAAAGGTTTTTCACACACGGGTTTGTCACACTTTGGGACGCCGCCGACGCGAGCAAAACACTGTATCGACAACGCTGGGTTCGTCCCGACGTTCATTTCTCATAACACCTATGCCGAACATGGGAAAGATGGCGGTGGGGATCGCTGCGCTGGTGGTGGTCCTCTGTCCTCCCTGCTTTGCAAACCTGGAGGACGACAAAAAGTTACAGACGGTACTGTGTTCGAGTTCTGAGTGGTCGCTTTCGGAGACTTTGGTGACCGCTCCGCTGCTCGGTAGCTACAACGTGACGAGTACTTCTTCGCTCCTTTCGCGTTTCATCCCCGTCGCTGGAACCCTGAAGGTGAGTGGACTCTGTTCTCCAAAAGTGTTTAGCACTCCCTTCCGTCGTTTTGCGCACTCTTCGCCTGACGTCAAGTCCATGTCCCTCCACCTCAATAATCAAAGTACACTTGCAGCGATGACGATGATAACGGTAACATGACAGTCGAGGCGTTTCTTCGCATGGATGAGTCCACCGCGCCACGGAACACGCTTCGCTACGTGGCGACGGCTGCAATAAACGGCACGACTGTACGGCATATTGTAGTCGAGTCATCCGAACAGAACTATGTAGGGAGAACGCTGGTCCGTGACGTCAAGTTCGACTCGGAGACATCAACGCTCGTGCTCGCCCCGAAAGAAAAATTCCTCGGAGCTTCATTCGCCCTCGTTTGGATGCCTTCAACCCGCTAGCAAAGTAGCAGGTCTCAATAACAAAAAAGTGCAAGGTGTCCGTTTCGGCATTTTCTGGTTTCCGCAAAACGCCCTTTTCGAGACTTCCCATAATTCAGTCATTGAAGGGCGCCTCTGCGGCCGGGTTCTGGTGTTGCACAGCCGACAAAATATCGTCACACGCTCCCAACACTATGGCGGAGCTGCCAACTCCGCCGTCGCTGCTCGATGAGGTGAACCCTCGCCTTGTGGTGGCAGTCACGCGCTCGCAAAAAAGGAAGAGAGAAGTGGAGCGGGCCCTCGTCACGGTGAGTTCGTTATTCGGCGCCCCATCTTCCGCCGGCTTGTGTCAGCGTGCGGCAGCCTTCGAGCCGAAGCAGGGTTCGTATGCGCCGAAGATATGGACGTCAGAGGCAGCGCGCCGCGTACGGGATACTCGCCGGATGTTTCTTCCCCTCGATACGACGCCCTTGCAGCCCAAAGCTCGAAAGATCCTTTTCCGCCTCGTCCCTAAAAACGCGTTTTTCCCCATGTTCCCTTTTCTGTAGGAGCGCAAGGCGTCCGGCGCGTCGGCTGAAGCTCTGGAAACTTCCGCGAGGGCTACTTCTTCGAAAGGCACTGGTAGCTCGGTGAAAGTTCACCAGTCGCCTCCGCACCGCCCGGACAGTAAAGACGGCCACTTGCAGTACGAGCTCGGTGAGAGCATCACTCCCTTGTACAAGATTCTTGCACCGCTCGGTGAAGGCACGTTTGGTCGGGTACTGGAGTGTTGGGACAGGAAGTCTCGCAGCTATTGCGCGGTGAAAATCATTCGAAACGTGCAAAAGTATCGAGACGCCGCTATGATAGAGATCGATGTGCTGAAGACCGTGCAAAAGTCAGATCCAGAGGGGAGGTACAACTGCATCATGCTGGGGAACTGGTTCGACTACCGCGGGCACATCTGCATGGTTTTTGAAAAGTGTGGCCTCAGCCTGTTCGAGTTTCTGAGGAAGAACCATTACAAGCCGTTCTCCCCGTATCTTGTGCAAACGTTCGGTCGACAGCTCCTTCGTGCGGTGGCTTTCCTTCACACGCTCAAGTTGGTCCACACCGATTTGAAGCCAGAGAACATTCTCTTGCTGTCGAGTGCGTATCAACGTGTGCCTGTGTCCTCAGGTAGCAAGTTCACGAAGCGCGTCCCCATGGACTCGACGATCAGGCTGATTGATTTTGGGAGCGCGACTTTCGAGAACCAGTATCATTCCACCGTCGTGTCGACCCGTCATTACAGAGCCCCGGAGGTTATCCTTGGAATGGGCTGGTCGTACCCCTGTGACGTTTGGAGTGTGGGTTGCATTTTGATTGAACTGCTCACGGGTGACGCTCTCTTTCAGACTCACGAGAACCTCGAGCATCTCGCTATGATGCAGGTGGTACTCGGACCTATCCATCGAGATGTCATCAAGCGTGCCGACAAGCACGCTCAGAAGTATTTCAGGGATGGGGCGGAGCTCAATTGGCCCGAAGGAAGTCAGAGCGCAGAGAGCACGCGAGCAGTGGGGAAAATGAAAAGGTTGAAGGACATCGTCTGCTCCCGAGTCGATGGCGCATCTGCTGCTCACTTCACTGACCTTTTGCTCAAGTTATTGGCATTCGCGCCCGAGGATAGGATCACGCCGGACAAAGCCCTCGAGCACTCGGCTTTCCGCATCGAGCTGCCGTCAGAGGAACTCATCATGCCGACGAACGTTCATCGGACGTCCTCTCCTCGCGTAGACCAGTCCAGGAGCGGGAACAGTCACCAGCGCGCAAGCAAGCAGGGAACCGCGCCGCAGGGTGTCCCTCTTACTGTTGTATCTGCCCCGAAACTGTAGAGTCCAGTTGATGTACACTACTGATATGCATACTAGAAACCTTGCTAAAAATCATCGTAGTCGTCGTCTTCGGCTAGCGAACCACCCAAAGACCCCAGCGTCCCCTGGAGATCTGGCGCCTGTCCCGTCGCGCCTTCACCCAACGAACCCGTGGCTGGGTCAGCCGGCGGTTCATCAGGTTCAGCACGAACAACCTTGGGCACTGGTTCGTCATCGTAACCATCATCATCCAAGCTACCCACCCCGAGAGAACCAGCCGCTACATTCTGCGACCTTGACCGTTTCGAACCTTTCTTTCCGCCAGCAGCAGCATCGGCTTCGATTCCAGCTCCAGCCTCCGCCGGAGGAAGGTCTGGAACTCCCTCTACGATGTCCTTGAGGAAATCAAACTTTTCGTTGCCCATGATGCTTGCTCGCAAGTGTCCGGCGCTCACCGTCTTCGCCCCATGTGCACCGGCGATACTTGTGGTTGAGCTCATGAGTTCCACCATGAACATCTCGAGAGCTTTAGCTGCGCGTGATGAAAGGAAACGAAGCGTGGAAGTCAGAAAGAAGAGTCAGGGTTGGCGAGATTATGCTCAACGTACCCATCAGAACCGGAGTTGCCTGCGCGATCTTTCCCACTTCCTCGTCAGCCTGCATGATCTTCTTGATCCGCGCGGCTATGGGGTTTTTCTTAGGCCCCATGATGTCTGCTTGCTGCTTTCACGTATGCTCTCTTTGAGCCTGTGCTGGTGTCAGGAGTGAAGAGCCGCTCCAAAGCGTTCTGCCCAAATGATTTCAACGTGCAGTTCCTCTGGTCGACAGGTCGAGTCAGCAGTTCTGTCAAAAGTGCCCTCCCTCTTGTCAAAAGCAGGGACACGAACTCGGGCACACGATGAGGAATCGGTATTGAGGATATTATGCTGACGCGGTGAAATACGTGGAAACGTCATGTCGGCCGTCGCCGTCGAATACGTCTTCCCGGACGGCGCGGAGAGCGAAGACGAGAAGGTAAGTCGTGCGGTTTCCAGCTAAAATCCGTCTCTCACGAGCCCCGTCCGCGCAGGTGGTCGTGCGTGCCGAGCGTGCGGCTGTTTTCCCGGAGGATACATCGACAGCTAAGCACGACGAGACCGGGCATGTCGCATGGCAAGCTATGCCAGTCCTGTGCGAATTCATTCTATCCTCGAGGGGTAGGCAGTTACTCACCTCTTCGAGGGTCCTGGAGTTGGGTGCTGGCATCGGCGTCCCTGCTCTCCTCGCCGGTCGGGTATGCAGGGAGCTGATCATCACAGACAGCAACGACGCAGTGGTTGAACGTCTCAGGCGAAACGTAGAATTGAACGTAGGCGAGATGAACTGCTCTGGCGACGCGGTACGCGTGGAGAATGTGTCATGGGGAGCTGACCTTTTCCCAAACAACCTCGCGCGCAGCGTTGACGTTGTCATTGGATCTGATGTTATCTATTCGGCATCCAGCGCAAAATCATTTCTGGAGACGGCAAAGGCTGCCATGGCGCAGCCAGGTGGCATCATTGTGCTAGCATATATCCCAAGATGGTCGAATGTGGATCGAGCGCTTCACAATTCCATTGCTGAGATGAAGCTTTCGACTGAAGTTGTGCCTTTGCGCTCCTTCATGACGATGAAAAACTCATCCCATGGACATGCATTGCCGAAAGGAACTTGTCTGCTCCTGTTGCGACGCATTGAAGAAGTTGATGGTCTGGCAGAGGTGCGTTTAGAACCCCCGGAGATCACCAGAGGGGAGTGCGACGACGGAGACGGAGCAGGATTTCATGTTTGTATTGGTCCAGAGCACATAAACGGTGATTTACTTGACCGGCTGAGTGGCGGAGGCTTGGACTGCGAGTGGAAGCAACCTATTCGCTTAGAGATTGACGCGACGGGACCGTTTTCATTGACAGCTCAGAAAGCGAGAGTTCTGTCTGATCTTTTGAAAGTCCCTCCGCTCAAAAGATGTACAGAGCTTCAGTTGACGGAGTGTTGGCTTTGCGATGGATGGTCAATTTTTGCTCCGGGCTTATTTGAGTGTGCCAGTGAGTTGACGCACTTGATTGCTGATGGAGATGAGATTGGCGTTACAGCTGCGAATGAAATCAACAATCTTCTTTTGCGTTGCTCCAATGTCAGGTATCTAAGCCTACCTCGCAATCCTCTCGAAAATGATGGGGCTATCGCAATCAGTGGAGGTCTGTCGTCGTGCACCGTGCTGGACTCTCTCGTGCTTTCGCACTGTAGAATCGGTGACAGAGGAGTAGCAGCCATTTCTCGGGCGCTCCCACCCACTCTACGAGAGCTGAATTTATCGAACAATGATATCAGTGCAATTGGCGTGGCTGACATCGCGAATGCTTTTCGAAATTTGACAAAGCTAACCACCCTGAACCTAAGTGGAAACGATATCGGCTCCAGTGGAGGTGCTGAGCTCGGTGAAGTGCTGGGCTGTTTGCCCAAACTCCACCACCTCGATCTGAGAGGGTGTTCCTTGACCAGCTCCGGTATCACGTGGTTGTCGCGTGCGATCCCATCCTGTCAGAATATGCGCGTGCTTCACCTTGGAAGCAATGGTGCTGGAGATGAAGCGATCAATGCGCTTGCGCCAGCCATCTCGAGTTGTGTGAAGCTAGAACACTTGAGTCTCGCGATGAATAGTATCACCGGGGACGGTACATGGGTTCTGGTGGAGGATTTGGTCAATTGCCCATCGATCACATATCTCGATATGAAAGGCAACAGCCTGGGTGACGATGGAGCTGCCGCGATTGCAGACGTTCTCGCTGAGGTCAAAACTTTAGAAGTCGTGGACCTCTCAAACAACGAGATAGGAGAAGAGGGTGCCGTTGCGTTTGCTGAAGAGTTCGAGAAACCTGTGATTCAGGAGCAGCTCCCTTGGCGAAGAGGTCTGACGTTACTGCTGGAAAACAACCCCGAGATTGTCGGCGCGTCGAGGAGTAGGCTGGAACGGGCTGCGGAGGACATTAACCCATCAGTTGTCAAAGTCAAACTCTCCTCAGTTAACATTGTAGAGACAGGCTTTGGGCGATAGCTGATCTTAGCTAGCTAGAACAGATTGTTATCCACAAGGAACCTAGATTATGCTAACGTGGCGCTCGACTTCTCCTCTTTGGTTTGCTGCCGCCATTACGATCAGACAGCCAGTTGACGATGGCGGCGATAATATCGTTACTCGTCGGCTTCTCATGCATCAAATCGTGGAAGACGTTCTCGACCCATTGCAGGGTCTTGTCACTCGACGAGGCGCGATCGTACAGCATTTCAGAGCTGGCTGGATCCGTCATCTGGTCGTCCTTTCCGTGGAAAGTGATGAACGGAATCTTCATTTTATGCATCAGTGTCTGGGTGCGTTTCGTACCGATGTAATACTCGGCCGCGACACGGCACCTGGTCCGCGTCACGCCAGACGGGTAGGTCAAATCATCCATCTCCACCTCGAGCTGAGAATGGGGAAACTTTATGTTTTTTGCCGTCTCCGCGACCGGAAGGGTCGGCAGGAAAACGGATATCATCGTCACGAGCGGAAGCAGCACCTTGTTGATGCCCCTGGATGCCAGCCGGTCAAGTGACAACATCGGTGCGAGGAGCACCACTCCGTCTGCCAGGTTCTCATCCTCGATAGCAGCGTTCACCACGACGAAGCCGCCCATACTCATGCCTAACAGAAACGTGGGGAGCTCCTGGCCAACCTCTTGCCTGACGAGCCGCACGAATCGCTTGAAATCGTTGACGAGATCCTGCAACCTCTCGAAGTAGCAGCGCTTGCCCCGCGCGTAGTCCGATCGGCCGTGACCCTGGTGGTCCAGAGCGAACAGGCTGTAGCCGGCCTTGTTCAGGCTTTCGGCCCAAGTCCCCGGGTACTCGGTTCGAATACCCGGAGCCTTTGGGCTGTTGAGGAGCTCGAACGTGGCGTGCACGCCGTGCCCGTGGCTGAAGATGACGACCCCCTTGGGGTTCGGCACTTCCCAGCTATAAAACGCGATGGATAAACCCGCAGCGTTCTCGAACCTTCCCATGCGAGTCAGCTGACCTCTGCTCAAGCAACCGTTGTAGTCATATCGTGCCCACTGATCCTTCGGAAAGTACTCCATGGCGCGACTCGTTGCCAGAACCGCACCTCCCGTTGCGTCAGACGGAGTGGTGGTCCGGCGCCTCCCCGTCTCGTCATCATCACCACCCAAAAATAAACCCTGCGAAAAAGCCAAAGCTGACAGGATGCCAATGTTTTGACGTTGCCGATCGCCAGAGACACAAGTGAGGCGCGCGACAATGCGAAGATTGCAAGGGGCGTTCAGGTATCGCACATGTCTGTCAGCATGGGCGACATGTGGCGACGCCTCGACCTCCACGGTGTCGATGAGGAAGGTTCCCACACCTTTTCCCGCTCGTGACCAAGGCGCGATGCGGTGGATGAGCACGGTGGTGCCTCCTGGCAAGACGCTCGGCGAAGTGACTCACGTGGAATTACTGGAGAAGGAAAACGCCGATGCCATAGCCACGATATGGCGCGACTATCACGAGGGAAAGAGTGGCAGAATCGGTTTGAAGGTGGAGCCGGAGGCGTATAGGTTACTCGAGAAGCGCTCGGAGCAGTGCCCGATTTTCGTGATGCCAATTCACAAGTCCCCGGGCCGGTTCCTCTCGCTGGTGATGCAGGCCAAGTTGCCGTACGTTTCTTTCACAGCCATCGACGATTTCAGGAAGCTTCAGGAAGCGGCAACGCCCATGATGGTAGCGGCGCATTACCCAGAGCTTATCGACTCCAAGGGGCTCGCGCTGGTTCAAGCCGCGCACGTCGACGCCACAACGGCGGGCGCAGCTGAGCATCTTACCGGGCAAGAGGCTGTGAGGCTTGTGAGGTTGTGCCATATATTTTATGGCGACGATGAGCTATACGAGAAGTTTGTCAAACCTTTCAATCACAAACAGAAAGACTTTGACTTCGATGGCCTGGTTGCAGAGGTCAGCCAGAGGACTTGGGGAGATGATGTTATTCAATGATACGAACGTACAAGGGAAGTGTTAGCGAATAGGGGTTCAGGCGTTGCGAATCCACTGCGTCGAATGCGTTGCCGGAGTCCAGTATATCACGTTCCGGCCATTGGCTGCCATTTCGAGCGAGCCACGTAGCATCGTGATTGTACTTTGTGCATCGCATGAAACAAAGTCAACTTCAAGTTGTGATCCTCCACCCGAAGTGAACGTGGCCAGGCCTGTCGCTTCCTTCCAGCGGCAACCTGATGCGCAGGTCTCGCAGCCAGGAAGCTGAGCGGTGACTTGTGTTGCGCCATTCGACTCGACCGCCAGAACTCTGATTGAGCCCATTCCAGCACCGCCCCCGTTTCCAGACCATGTGCCGGTCAACTCATTCTGTAAGATTGCTGCAGTCATCACAGGCGGGGGGGCAGGGACTGGCACTGGGACTGGGACTGGGACTGGGACTGGCACTTGCTGCACAACCGTGGAAGGGACCTGGTACGCCAGGGCACGACTGGAGGACACGTACGGATCAGAATATGCGTCACCGTAGTATCCAAGTCCGCCCCATCCTCCTCCGCCATATCCTGGATACAACGATGACGCGCCGACAAAGCCGCGACCACCGAAGCCACCGATGAATGCATTTCGCCCGCCATAGAAGTTGTTTGTGTTACCATTCCAACGTCGACCTGACCCACGTGGACGCCCAATCGAGCCGCCGCGCATTGCACCAGCGCGACCAAAGCCGCCTCCGCGTCGACCGCCACGACCACGCTGCAACAGCTTTCGTCCGTTGTCAAGGTGTGCCTCTGAGCGAAACGGATCGACAAACACCGTCACTTGAGACAAAGTTGGATAGGTACTGTTGTCGTGTGATGCATTGGCATACTCTTTCAACAGATCTTGAAACATCTCGTTATCGACGATATCGACACGTCCGTCTTCTCTGAATATGTCCATGCCTGCGGGAATATCAAAGCGAAGCTCTGACGGTCGTTGCAAGTCATAGGCAGCCGCGCCCAACACGGTTCCGAGGAGTCTCCGGTACGGGAGCGAATCGGACTCGTTCCAACGCTGCGACGCTATATCGTGAGGCAGCTCCCCAGTGATGATGGCGTTTGGTGGGTTAGGGCCAGCGAAAAACTCCTGGATCAACTCAAATGCGAAGAAGTCCTCGAGACTGATCATGTCCATAGTTCGATAAGGTCGGTCTGCGAAAGCTACAACCTGGGATAACACGCCACCGAGCAAAAGGTGCCCCCCAAGCAAACCGCCATCACTCGCGGGAACGAGAGTAGCGGAGTCTGCTTGCAGGACGAACAGTAGATCGACCGGACTTGGTGTTTTTTCGGTTGCATTCGTTTCGCCGGCGAGCAGCCCGCGAATGTCAACGTCGGGCCAGAGAGCCAGCTCGGATAGGTCCTCGTTGTTGGTTTTTTGAGCAGGTGAGGGACCAGGAGCAGAGGCTTGCGCCCAAACGACGTCGAGCCAGAGGCAAATGAGGAGGATGTGGGTGAGGATGTGCATCACAAGTCGTGGATATAGTGTACCGATCGCACGTGTGGTTGTTTGTGTAGAGGAGTGTGCTGCGTTGCTCGCTCGTCGTGTGCTTTGTTGTTTACTCCAAGAAAAAGGCTACGAGGTGTCCCTCGTTCAAAACAAAAAGCAACAAACACCGTGCCGCACCACCACACTCACTGAGCCGCACCTGAGTTCGGTCACGTGTCCGCGGACTCGGCCGAAGGATTGAGAGGCTCGACATGCAGACTGTCACAGGCAGCTCGGTGCGAATCGGACCAACGCAGGTTTTGGAAGCTACGAGTGCGGAGGGTGCGATGATCAAAGTGATGCGGGCGGGGCGATGTGCTCCTCAAGACGAGGAGCTCCTCAGCACCGCGGCGAAAGTCGTCTGGGATATCGCGCGCGACAGTGGGACGGACGATGAGAGAGAGAGAGCTAGAATTATGATTCGAAGGGCGGTGCAGTGGCGCTTGGAGTGCGGTAGTTTGGAAGGTGCCTATGCACTCGCACACCTGTCAGACGATCGCGAAACCATAGAGGATGTACTGGTAGCCGCAGTGCGAGATCGGGAGCATCATCCCAGTGCCGCGCGAGTTATGGCAGTGGTGCAAGAACGTCTGGATGGAGTGTAGACCCAAGGTGAAGACTGCGAGTGGCGCGTATCTGCTGCTCTACACTATCAGACTATTAGCTAGATCTAGTCACATCACGGAGCATAAGCGCGATCTTGAGCCCGTGTTGAGATGCCCACCCCGTTGAATGGCCGCTAGAGTTGCATCATGAATCGTGGTCTTGATTCGCGCGACTACTGGAAGATGATCAGACGTCCTGATTCCCTTGGCGGAGGTGTAAACGTCGGCTCCATCGTTGCACCGCACCTTGCCGCCCGCCTTGGTCCTCCAGAGGACGCGATCGGTCCACGAAGGAACTCGCTGCTTAGCCGAGGTGTCGTAGACGTCCGCAGTGCCGCGGTTCAGCTTGTATGTCGGCGGAAATTTCAGGTCAGCCTCAGACCAGCCAGAGAAGACTCGCCCGGCGGCTTTTTCAATGGCGAGCTGGTCGTTTGCCAGCATCACGTCCATCATCCTATTCTCCAGGAGCACGTCCACCGCTCGCCTGTTCCCCTCGACACGATAGTTGAGGTCGCCCATGAACACGCACATGTCAAACCCATCCGCGGCAGTCCACGCTCGGCGCTTGAGTAAACCCTTGAAAAGCGAGGGAGTCTCTGGAGTCGGCCGCTGCGGATCGATGGGAGTCTGTGGTTTCAACGCACCAGTTTCGTCGGGAGCATCCGCGGGGGCCACGGCGTTGGCCTTTGCCTTCGGTCTTCGGGCCATATTCGATGATGAGGATTTCCCATTCTTGCCACCACCTCTGGGTGCGAACATCGTCCTCACAATACGGTGGTAGTCCGCGTTGCGCTGCTTGACTTTCTCAGTATGCGCCGCGAGATGCGCGTTGAGGAAGCACAGCTTGGCCCCTGCACACGTGAATGCTACCCCAACACTCCCCTTGTTCCCGAACACGTTCCCTATTCCGCAGCTCACGGCATCCCTTCTCACGTCACTCACAAAAGGCAACAGCTCTCGTCGAAGGAATACCTCCATCTGTATCCATCCTCCGGGCTCGAGCGACACCCCCGCGAGGTGCACGAACTCGTCGTCTCCACCCAGCGCCGCGAGCAGACCTTCCACGAAGCCGTCCATAGCGGGAGCTTCCTGAACCCCCACGACAAGTATATCGCACGGAGTATCAATTCCATCCTCGTCGTCGTCCGCTGCCGACCACCCACGGACGATGTCGCCGTCGTCGCCACGGCCAAACAGAGGCGCCAGCATGGGCTCCAGGTTGCTCGGGAACTTCCTGCCGCACATGTTCCAGGTGACCGAGCAGACCCGGAGCTCCTTCTCCTTCTCGTTTTCCTTGCCGCTGGTGCTCGCCGTGCCGTCGTCGGGAGCACGAGACCTCACACTCAGCGGGCGAGGGGGCGGGACCGGGTCGAAAGGAACGACCGTCGCGGCGACGGGATCGTTCTCCGACTCGGCTGAAACGGAAGATGCATCGGAGTCCCACGCCTTGACCGGCGAGACGGCCTTCGGTTGCGCGCCGGCTTCCACTCCCTTCGTTTTGCGCGCTTTGAGTACAGCCGACGGACCCGACAGTTGCTGGCTCGACCCCTCCGGGTCCTCCATGGCGCGGTCGCGCGCGGTCAACTCTAACCAAACCGAACCGCGTAGTACCCCTGTTTCGAAACCGGAAACTCCCGGAAACTGACAAGTTCGCTGATTTTCTGACTCGTTGGCACAGACATTTGGTGCGCACGAAGTGGTGGCGTGGCGGCCGAACAGGGAAGGTGTTGCACTGTATTGGACAGCGGCTACAATCTGTAAAAAATCGGCGTCTAAATCTACATCTGAAAGCTCCGCGCGGCGCTTACGCAGACTTGATGCGAAGGCCGAGGCCGTTCATCACACGCTCGTACTCCGCATAGTCCGTCTTCTGCAGGTACTTCGTGAGCCTAGAGCGCTGACCGAGAAGGATGCGCAGCCCCCTCTGGCACGCGTAGTCCTTCTTGTTGATGAGCAGATGCTCGGTGAGGCTCTCGATACGCTTGGTAAGGAGGGCGATCTGGAGAGAGGAAGAGCCGGTGTCGTTGGGACCGGTCTTGAACATCTGAATGGACTCGTCGGTGAGGCTGGGGCGGGACAACTTGTTCGCCGCGACAACCTGGAGGCTCTGAGCGCGCGAGGCCACCGGGCGCGCGCACACGTTGAGAGAAACCGGAGTTCCACGAGCAGTCACCTTGGACCCTGAGATGGGAGGAGGGGGAAACGGGAGGGTCGAAGGTCAGCGACCGGGCGAGCAGGAGGAGTTGGAAAAATGTCGAAATAACCCAGGCGACAGGGCGTAGGGTTTCGGCTGTCGCCGGGAGATGCACGGCGTCGACGGCGCCGCGAAACACGAATGGCGGAACTAGCGTGACACGATGTTGATGCGGGCATCGATGCATCACGAAACCATTCCGACGCCATAACCGTTCGCGTCGTCCATCCGGGCTGACTCCGCGCCGTGCGCCGCACGGTCCGGTCGACGGGTTTTTTTCTCCCGTGAGAAGATGGGCCGGGTTGATTCGTCACTCACCAGTCACGCCGGACGAGGAGGTGGCGGTGGCGCGAGGCGCGCACACGGGCATGACCATCACGGTGGTCATCATGGCAGCCATATTTGAATGAATATGGAAGTCTTCGACGTTCGCGTGTCCTTCGACGGCGCGAATCCGAGTGCGCTTTTCCTCAATAAATCGATACGTGTCACACTTCGGATAAGGAAAGTAAAAGCTGCGAGCGAAATGACTATTTGCCTTGCACAAAATGTGCAATATCGAAATTAACTTTATGTTGCTGGTAAATTTACCACGAAGCCCGTGGAGTTTTTCCAATCGGTTTGAGATCCAGGAACGATAACCCATCATCTCTTATGCAAAATACGAGGACATCAGTTTTACATTACATTGTTTTACAAGTTGCCATCACTGACGTTGCCATCACTGAGTTGCCATCACTGACGTCGTCACCATCCCCAAACCCGACTGACCGCACCGTTGGAAACCGAAGCCGTGGACAAATTGCCGTACATCTCCGGCTGATGAATTCCAAGTCCTAAGTCGCCCTGAGTAGCGAGTGTCCCCGGCAAGATCATCTGAGCCGCGCCCTGGCCAACCGCCGTCGAAGAGACAGGCAGCAGCCTGCTCAGAAGGCCCATGTCATCTCCGCCCCCGTGGTCAACATTGGCCAGCAAGGAACGGGACATCGCAGGACGTTGCGAGGTCTGGCGCCGCGCGAACCAATTTGTCACCTGACGCGTTGAGATTCCAATCATCGCGGCGATGGCGGCGCGCTTGTGCACGTCCGGCGCGCAGTCCTGAGCGTACGCCGTCTCCAGCATCTCCCTCTCGTCTCTGCTTATCCTGCTGGTTTTGTTTGCGGATGATACGGGTGCCGTCGCCGCCCCGTCGTCGTCCGCGGCCGTTGACCCCTTGGTGTTTTTTTTGTTTCGCCTGTTGTCGAACCATCTGTACGCCTGGTCAGCGGTGACGTCCGGGCCCAACGCATTCAGTTCCTTGAGCAGCGCCTCACACTCTTGCGGCTTCCACCTCGGCTTCTCCGCGAATCTCTCCTGCATGTACTCCGTCTGCTGAGCGGAAAGTCGCGTCTTGACCCGTCGCCCGGTATCCTCTGAGATCAGTATCGGCGTCTTCTTCTTCGCTGTCAGCGTGGGATTGCCGTCCTCGTCCAGCAAAGGCTTCTTCCTTCGCTTCTTGCCAAGGATGGTCCCCACGCCGAGGAGCTGCAGCTGCTGCCGTATGACGGGACGCTGTATGAAATCCACGATAAGTTGTGCCGCATCTCCGGAGAGCCTATCGCTTGTGAGAGATGCAGCCTTGAAATCCGGGGTATTCGCAGCCTTGTTTAGGAGCGCCTGTGACATAGCGGAGGAACGGCATGAATAAAATTAGTACTCGGTTCCTCGCGGACGCGGGAAGGAGCGTCATGCCCGTCATCTGCTGGGCCGACAAAGATACGTGTGATGTCCGCACCTCGAGTTTACGCTGGCCGTCTTGCCGCGTGGACCATGTGTTTTGGCAGTAGGGTTTAGCCTTCCAACCCCGCCCCCTCATTTTATTATTCGGACCACCTTCGCTGGATACTGCTCCAGGTTTCGTCCCGCCGTCGGGAGGTTGGTCGTCGCCGATGACCAACTGGTACGCGGGAGCAGGCTCTCCCGAGTCCATGGCCACCTTGGGACTCGCCCGCCGTCAAGGACCCACCGGGAGGAGACCCGCACTGGATACTGGCGGACGGCTCGCAATAATCCCGTGAAATAGCTCTGCAAGTCTTATTTCTTGGCGGAGTGGTCCTCACAGACGCAAGGCGCGGGAGTCGTATCGGAACGCCGGGAGTGTTCGAACGATGACCGAGGGGAAGTCGGAAGGGCCAGCAGCCTCTCTGAACCCTTCGGCGGCCGCGTTCACCTTCAAGGCGACAGCGCCCTCGTTCACGCCCGGCTCGACAGACCCACGGCCTCCCGCGGGTGCCGCTCCTTTCTATCCTCGCCCGCAGGCGCCACCCGCGGAACCGGAGTACCATGGGTATGGCGAGTTAGACGAGTGTCATGATCACGCGCAAGAAGATGGAGTTGACCTGCCCAAGACGAAGAGCGTCGCGGATCTGGGCCTCGACTCCCTCGGATTCGTGTCAGACGATGAGTCGGGCCACGACACGCCGTCTCCAATGACGCAGATCAGGCGGCAGCAGGCTATGCAGCGGAATGAGGGTGATGGATACGATAACGGAGGGTGGTATGACGGTGAAGGCGTGGATGGGGTCGCCGCGGAGTGGCAGCACACCGCGTATCAATCGCATGACCAACACCCTGGGTACGAGGGTGCGCAGCAGTACCAGGTTGGGGATGCGGCACCGTACTCCGTCGATGTCCCGCATTATCCCTACTACCCCGCGGTTGGCGTCGGAGGGGCCGGAGGATTCGAGGAGTATGATGAAGGAGAATTTTTAACTTTTCTCCAGGAGAGCTTCCCCGGATACAGCCTAGATTCTTTGAGAGAGCTGCTGGAGGCTAACATCGGTGACGCGAGTCTCACCGTGGAGATGCTGCTGGAGATGCACGGCGAGGTTGAGCCTCCAGAGCCGCCAAGACTGGACGACGAGTCGAGCTTTCCCACACTCGGTGGAGGTAAATCTAACGGCGCGAGCGAGAGCCAGAAACCCGCCGATCTGAAGCCCCCTGAGGAGATGTTCAAATCATTTACCATCTCAGGGGGGCGTTCCAACCTTTCCATGGGCGCACGTATGGGTGGAAACGACAACACCTCCGGGTCTGGCGATTTCGCTGAAAGGCTGAGGACCGCGCAGCCAAGTGCACGTGTCCAGTCACGAGGTTCAACACAGGTAGGATACGGTGCAGGAAGCTTCTCCGGGAGGAGGACTGCGGCGGAGCAGCAGTGGGTGGACACTGGCGAGACGGTCAGTCTACAATATGCCACCACAAGAGAAGACGCGAGGGACTACATGCGGCTCAGAAACGTTTGCTTCCAGCAGGCCACACAGGCGTATCTGTCCGGAAATAAGGCACTGGCCAAAGATCTGAGTCGCCAAGGTCGCCAGCACGCGATGAATATGACAGCTGCGCACGAGAGTGCGGCTGCGGCTATCTTCCAGGAGAGAAATAATAGAGGTGACCGAGGCGGAACACCACTGCTCGATCTGCACGGTCTGCACGTCGCTGAGGCGATCAACGTGCTTCGGCGGGAGCTTCCAAATTTTAAGTCATCCGGGCGAATGGTTCACATTTTGGTGGGGACGGGGCACCACACCAAGGAACGCGTCGGAGGAGCTCGGTTACCCTCGGCCGTTGCAGATTACCTGCAGAACGAAAGGGGCATTCGGTACTGGGAGCCACAGCCTGGCATGTTGGAGGTGACTTTCAATTAAATTAGGAAATCTAAAGCTTCGACGTTAGTGCTGCCTCCTTCGCGACGTCAGACTCCCCCTCGACAGTCTCGGCAGAGAGGTGCTTGTCAAAGAATTCACTAGTCTCTGCGAGAGTGTGACACACGGATTCAAAAGCGCGTGTGGAATGGGACTCATGCGGAAGGAGCACAAGCCTCGCATCTGCGCCGTTTCCCTTCAACGCGGCGAAGAAACGTTCCGATTGGATTACGTTGGTCCCGCTGTTTGTGTCCTCTTCGCCATGGATGAGTAGAATTGGCTTCTTGATGATATCCGCATGCATGAAAGGACTCATTTTCATGTACGTCTCCGGCGCCTGCCACAGCGTCCGCTCCTCAGACTGAAATCCGAACGGCGTCAGTGTGCGGTTGTACGCCCCGGAGCGGGCAACCGCGCATGAAAATAGGTCCGGTGCGTGTGCCAGCAGGTTAGACGCCATGAACGCGCCGTAACTGTGACCGCCTACGCCAACACGCCGCGGGTCAGTCACGCCGCGGCGCACCACCTCCTCCACTGCTGCTCTCGCGCCCGCCACCAACTGCTCGACGTAGGTGTCATTCGGTTCAACACCATCCGCAGCGGATCCGATTATAGGTAACGAGGGTCCCTCCAGCACGGCGTATCCACGCGACAGCCAGACCAGCGGCGACATGGGAGAGATCGACGTGAACCGGTTAGGCGAATCCCTCAGCTGACCCGCAGCCTCCGCGCTGTTGAACTCGCGAGGGTACGCCCACATTATCGTCGGGAGAGGACCATCGCGTTTGGCATCGTATCCGGGTGGCGTATACAATGTCGCGTTGAGTTCAACTCCATCGGCACGTTTGTATCGAAGGATTTCCTTGGGTGGATCGATCAGACCTGGATGGGGATGCGGAAAGTCGCTGATGCGTCGCGGCTTGAGCATGCCATCGGGGCCGTTCAGCTCAAGGGAATAGTACTGCGGATTATCGCTTGGCGTCTCCCTCGAAAGGAGAATCTGCATGGTGTCGAGGGTGATCGGTACGCCGTTCACGTCGCTGATGATGGATCCCGGCCGTTCAAGTGCACCTTGCTCGGGACATTCCCAAATTCTCTTTGTCGCCCCCGTGTCGAGATTGAGAAGGTCCACAAACGGCCTATCCCCCTTGTCGCTCGCACCTTCGCCCTCTAGTACAAAAATCATGCCCGTTTCCCACTCTACTGGTCCTGGGGGCATCCTTGTGACGCCGTTCTTAGTCTCCCCCGTCGTGCCCGTCGCCGGCTTCCAACCGCTCTCAGGGATTGACCCGGTGACGTGTGCGATTAAGTAAGTCCCGTCGGGCATCCTGCGCGACAGCGGCGATCCCGGGTCGTTGTACGAGTCCTCGTAATCACGATCGTACAGAAGTCGTGGTGCGCGGTCGGTGCGTCCGGTCGTGTCCACTACCCAAGCGCGGATCGTCCTAGACTTGTACCATGACTCATAGAGTAACCCGACACCCTCGCCCGCCCAGGACACGCCGCCATACCTCAAATCCGTCTGGAACGTAACAACTCCTGGGGCGGCGGAATCGGCATGCATGTCCGCCGTGTACGTTATGTCCCTGGGCGATACGTCCAGCCTCGGGTCTCCCCCATCCTGCGCTTCGGTCCAGTAAAGCTCCGCAGGCCTATCCGGTCGCCAGTTGATCGACCTTGGTCCCTCACGGCACGAGTTGTGGACAATGGGAATGTTGTCCGCCATCGGCAGGTTGCACACCTCCCTGACTTCGCGTCCATCGCGGTCTGTTATCCACACGCGCTTGGGGAATCGGCCGCAGGGCACGGCGTAAGAGAATGGCCGCTGGAGTGCCTCCATTATGACAAATTTTCCGTCCGGGGAAGGGTCAAGTCGCGTGTGTATCGCGGGCTCCGAGCCAAACGGCTTCGCCTCACCTGTCAACACGCTGACCTTCACAAACTCGGAAGAGCTGAAGTACTCGAACAGGTCTCCATCGTGCGAATCTTTCAGAAGATCAGCGTACGTTCGTGCCTGCGCCACGTTGCCGCCGACGTTGGTTTGTACGCGCGGACCTGGAGGGGTGGGCGGGCGCTGCGGACGCGGCGGGCGTCCCGCGGGCAACACGCAAGCCACGATGGTGTCCTTGTCGAGCCAGCTGTAGCTCTCAAACAGGGTGTTCAGACCACGGCCGGGGAGCAGTGGCCTGCACGCACGCGTCGCCACGTCGGCGATCCACAGCTCGGGCGGGGCACGGTCGGCTTCTTGCACCTCGGAACCGGCGAATCGAACTGTGAACGCTATGTGCCTCCCGTCGACACCCCAGCTAACATAGTTCAATGTGGCCCCTTCAGGGATCCCGTCGAAGTGCTCAAACGCGTTTATTTCCTCCTCGGTCGTCGGCATCGGGCCGATTGCGATACCCGTGTTGCCCGACATTCGCGAGCGGCTGTTTTGGGTCTCGTCGATACGCATACCCGCGAGCTTGAGCTCGGGGCGGGCGAGCTCGCTGACGAGAGGATAAGGCGGTGGACGCATCAGGTACAAGAGCTGGTCTCTCATGGGCGAGATGCTGATGCTCGGGTTCTGAGGCCGCTCAACAAATTGAGCCACCTCCGGGGGAGGCATCTTGTATCCCTCGTCTTCGGTGGCCGTCTTGGAAACATCGCCGCCGCTCGCGGCGGTCGCAACGCGAACGAACCGGGTGCCCTTCTGCATACTTGTAGGAGGTTTGTTAACCCGCCACCCATTTCCTCCCATGACCTTTGCGGATGGACCGGCAGGCCCGGCAAGGCGATGAAGGGAGCGCGGTCGTGCACAGCCGCGAGCTAGAGTTGCGGCGAGCCTCAGGGACGTCATCGCTCGAAATGAGCGAGTCGGTCGTGCGGCGCAAAGTAACTCGTGGCGGCAGCTCATTTGAAGGTTTTCAGGACTTCTTGCGTACGAGTATAAATGTTCCAAGTCGACCTGACGCAGTGCTAGACGGCGCGGAGACCACGGCGGGCCAAGGAGAGGGCGGTGGTAGACACGCGCTCAGATGTATCGGCGCGTGTGTCGCACGTCATCGGTGGTTTCACGTCTGGTTGATGGATGCGTCCTTCGGCTGCCGACGGCCTCCGCCGCCGCTTCGCTGAGACGCCTCAGCGATGACGCCCTGTCGCCGTTTGGCCGCCTGGGCGCTCCCAACGATCTCGCGCCCGACGACGGTCCTCCTCTGCTCCCGGCTGCATTGCGGGTGTCTGATGACATCGCTGAGCTACTCTCAGGTGCTGATGGGGATGATATCATCGCAGGGGTGCATGAACTCTCGGCAAGGAACAGGGGCATCGTCGAGTTGCCAAAGGGACTGGACCGCGCTGTGAGGGTGGCTGTGAGGGACACAGGAGCGACCCATAGGCAGGTCAAGGCCAAAGGACGCAGCCTACTCGAGGCGCTCAAGTCAATATCGCGTGGAATGGTCCCTGTCGACGAAGATGGACAGTCAGGAAAGGTGAAGGCGTGGCTGAAGGAGGGCAAGACTGATGGTGAGGTCTCCTCTGACGGTGAAACAAGAGGCGCAGACTTCCTTGGGGAGGGTGCCGAGTGGGGCGTGAGGCTCTCCGTCCGCAAGCAGAAGCGCTTGTTTGAGGCTCTTGAAAACGAAGAAAACATGGCCAGAGGTAAGGGAAAGAAGAAGCCTCCGGCGCCGAGCGAGGCGGCTACCAACTACGGCCCACTGGAGGCTGCCGCGTACGCGGTGACTCGGCTTCCGATGACCTTTGGGGCGCAGGTGCGGGTCATGCGGGAGCTTCGTGTGCGCGCTCCTGGGTTCGTGCCGGAGTCACTGCTGGACTTTGGCGCGGGTCCCACTCCAGCGCTCTGGGCCGCGCGTGAGGTTTTTGGGAGCGAGGTGTCGCTGGGTTCGACGGGTGACGCCACCTCCGTCACCCTCGTCGACGCGAGTCCGAGCATGATGGCATTCACAAGAAGACTGGCTAAAGGCGTGTACGATGATGATGAGGTGCACGAGCTCGGTAGTGGGATGGGTTTTCTTGCTAGACCTTCGGGTAGGCCTCTGCCTGATCCAAACCCGTGGGGTATAACAGGACCAGTGCAAACTGTGGCATCTCTTAGGTCGCTGAATCCTCGTGCAACATTTGACATGGTTGTCTCTGGATACAGTCTCGGTGAAATCGCGGCGGGTACTAGACACGAACAACAACAGCGAATACTTCGGAGCGAAGCGAGGGAGAAGAGCGGGACGACAAAAAGGTTGGATGACACGATCATGTCCCTCTGGTCTCGCGTTGCGCCCGGGGGGGTCTTGGTGCTCGTGGAGCCTGGGACTCCGCGAGGGTCCAAACTGATTCGACGTGCAAGGGCATTAATCCTCGATGCTGAGCAAAATAAGGCACGCAATAAGAGGTCGGAACATGGAGAAGATGCTGACAATTCTTTTGACGCACACGTCGTGGCCCCTTGTCAGCATGACAAGGTGTGTCCCATGGACGGACTCGAGGGAAGTACTTGGTGCCATTTTAGCCAGCGAGTGAAGCGAACTGAGATGCACCGTCAGATGCTTCCCCGTGGACGGGGGCCTCAGCACCAGGATGAGCGATTCTCGTACGTTGTCATCCGCCGCATGAGTCGGAGGCACGCCGTCGCCGAGGCCAAAAACCGTGCCGCAGAGATTGCCGCGGGAGAGCGAACAGTCGGTTTCAGAATTGATGAGGACAAGGAGGAGGAGGAGGACGACGACGATGAGGACGACGAGGAAGACGACGAGGACAGCGAGGAGGAGGAGGAGGAAGAGGACCATGACGACGATGAGGATGAGGACCATGATGACGATGAGGATGTGGCGGAGACGAAAGCTGGAGCGGTGGCAGTCGCGAGCTCATTCAGTTGGGGTCGATTGGTCCGTCCACCAATCAAGCGCAGCAGACACGTCATTCTTGACATGTGCAGTGCAGACGGAGAGCTCGATCGTCACATTGTCGCCAGATCTCATTCTTGGGAAGGTAGCGTTGGAAAGCAGGGTTACAAAGCTGCGCGAAAGTCCAAGTGGGGTGATCTGTGGCCCTACAAGGATCCTCGCAAGCTTCACGAGACTAAGGATGCTAGCGCCGCGGAGCTGGAGGAGTTCTTCAAAGATTTCGAAGATTTCGACATGGAGGATTTGAAAGACATGGTGAAGGGCCGCTCCACGCCAGTGGGCGTCGGATCGGGAAAGAAATTGTTCCAGGCAAAAAGGCCGGCGTTGGTCGAAGAGTTTGTTCGTCTCGAACGTGAGATGGGGATCGACGCCATGGAGGAACACGAAAGCACCACGGACGGTAAAGTAGGATCAAACGAAGAGTAGTTTTGGTTTGTTCATTTCAAAACAGTAGGTGGGAAGGAACGCTGACGCAAAGCGGGGGGCCTGGTTTCAGTCATCCATTTCGAGAACGCCCACATCGTCGTCTTCCTCGTCTTCCTCGCCCTCCTCTTCCTCTTCCTCTTCCTCTTCCTCGCCTTCCTCCGCATCCTCGTCCTCAGCATCTTCTTCATCTTCCTCCACTGCAGCGTCGGTTCCATCCATTGGAGTATCCGCACCGGCGTTGCCGTTGCCCTCTTTTTCGAGTTGGGCGTTGAGCGCAGAGTAGTCAACCGCAGTCCGCCGCCTCTTGCTCGGGCCCGCATCTGTATCGGCGGCAGCGGCGGCAGCAGCAGCGATTGCATCCTCCCCTCCTTCACCCGCGGCTGCAGCGGCTTCCGCAGCGAGTTGCATGGCAGCTGCTTCTCGCGCCCGTGCAGCCTCGAGTGCGGCGGCGAGTCTGGCCTCTTTCTGGAGCCGCCTCTGTCTCAGGTCAAGCTCTTGCTCCTTCTGGACAGACTCGGGGTTCCATTGCTCGTGGTTCTCGCGGAACATGACGCGAATGTGTGCGGCAACGCTTCGGCCGAATGCGGAAACGACTCCTCCCTGGATGCGGTAGCCACCTTCCAAGACGGAAATGACGCGTCCTTGGGAATGGGTGTTGGCAATCTTGCACAGTTCCTCGGTGAGCCACTCGTAGTCCGCCTCCTTGACTCCCAGGTTGACTGGACCCTGAATGTCATCCTTGGCGTGGGCGTCGAAGCCGGCAGAGATGATGATAAGATCGGGCTTGAACGCGGCGATGGCGGGTAGGGTCTTCCCACGCCACACACGCCTCCACGCCGCACCTCTCTCGGACTTTTTGCCCTTGCCCTCCATACCAATGTCAACCACCCACGGGAGGGCGCCAGTTGCCGAGCTCTCCTGCCTAGCCTGAGCCACCGTCATGGGATCCTCGATTATTCCCTCTTCATCCCACGCGGCATGCTCTTCCGTGGGCAGCATCTCTTCACCGGCGGGATTACGGTTATCGTCCGTGGGACCGGAGCCTGGGTAGAAGGAGAACCCGCGACCACGACCGTAGCCGTGTACACTCGCAAAGAAAACCTCATCGTGGTCAGTCTCATCGAGCCACGGTCTGTAAGTGGGTACAGTGATAGATCCCTCGATGTAGGGATTGGCGAACGCAAACTGAGGCAGCGCAGGAGTGGTGTTCTGCACAACAGCCTCGGTGCCGTTTCCGTGATGAACATCAAAGTCAATGATGGCAACGCGGCGGAGCGAGTGGCGGTGAACGCATCGCGCGTAAGCCGCTCCAAGCGCCACGTTGTTGAGAAGGCAGAAGCCATGGGATCCGGGTCCGGGCTCACCGGGAGCCGCGACGGGCCCGTTAGGTCCCGCGTGGTGACCCGGGGGCCTCACGGCGCAGAAGACCCTTTCAGCGCTTCCCGCCACGACGCGATCAACCGCCTCGACGACGGCACCCGCCGCACACAGGGCAGCCTGGAACGAGTCCTTGCACACCTCCGTGTCGCCGTCGATGGTGTCCCTCGCGCCGTTCGGGGCGGTGTGCCAGGCGGGAATACGTTCGCAGATGCGTTGGATCTTGCGGACGTAGGGATACTCGTGAACCCTGAGCACGTCGGCCATGGTCGCGGGCCTCACCTCGGACACGACGTCGACGCCGGAGAACTCAGATGCGCGCAGAATGCCTCGCTTCTTGTGCATCAGCGTCTCGAGGCGGTTCACGTTCTCCGGGGGCACGTTGTTGCTCGACCTCGTTATGTGTCCGCACGTGTGGTGCAAGAAGCACTCGTCCGGGGCGATGATGACCGGCGGCGGGGCGATGGGGCCGGGGTCAACCGAGCTCGGGTCTTCGCCTCGAAGGAGCGCCGCGATCTGCGGGTAGCCCCTCGCTTCCGCCATGTCCAGCGCGGTCCTTCCGAGGCTGCACACGGTGCCGACGAGCTCTGCGTTATCCTTACCGCCCGCGAGGACCGCCTGGACCGTGGCGAGGTCGCGACCGACCACGGCTGCGTGCAGCGCGGTGACGCCCCCCTTGGTGGTCTTGGCGACGTTGGCACCCTTGCCCATGAGCGCCTCGGCGCAGTCCGCGTGTCCCGCGTAGCAGGCGTGGTGCAGCGGCGTCCACCCGTATTTATCCCTGGCATTTATCGGGTCCGGCATCGGTTCGCCGTCCTCCCCGGCCTCGCCCCCGTCCGTGGGATAGAGCTCGAGGAGTTGAGCGACGCACTTCGTGAGCCCGTGCCCGGCGGCGAGGTGAAGCGCTGACTTGCCGTAGTCGTCCGTCTCGAACACGTCCGCCTCCTTCTCTACGAGCAGAGCCACGCATTCAACGGCGGCATCGGCGAAGTGGGGCAGAGATCCGGCGGCGATCGCGACGTGCAGCGCCGGGGAACCCTCGAGGGTGATGTACGGCTCTGACCCAGCCTCGAGCATCAGCCTCGCGCACTCAGCCTGGCCGTTGAGCAGAGCGACGTGGAGCGGAGTGCATCCGTCGCGGTCCCTCTCGTTGGGGTCCACGTCGTCGTCGTCGTCTTCCTCTTCCTCCTCCTGAGAGCGTAAGCGAGAGCGGAAGCGAGTCGTCAGATCGGTATCGAGAGAGGGAACGGGTGGATTTTCGGGGAATTCATTCGCGCGCGTGTCGGTGATTGGAGGGGGCACCCACCGGGTTGAATTCTCCGTCCTTCTCCTCTTTAGAGAGGAGCTTGGCGAGCAGTTCGGCGTCTCCGGCTTCGGCGGCGTCATGGAGGGGGCTGTGAGGGCACGGTGGTGCGGAGGGTACGGCGTACGGTCAGTCTCAGGGTATCCGGGAGCGCCGCGGGACGCGATCTGGGAATCGGTCGGCGGGGAGAAAATGCTGGGCGAAATCGGGTTCGGCGGGTCGCGAACTCACAAGACCCCGGCGACGTCGTCGTCGTCGCTGTCGAACATGTGTGCAAGGTCTAGGTCCGCAATGTTGCTGACGACGAGCTCGGTTCGCGTCGAGCTCCTCCTTGGTCTGGATCCTCTCGAACCCTCCTCGCCCTTTTTCCGCCTGCCAAACGCCGCTGTTGCTGTTGATAACCTCAAACCGCGCAGGACCCATTTCCGCAAATGAGTCTCGATACCAGGCCCGGACTGCCGGATCTTGATCTTGCGCGGATTCTATTGGCTGTTGACGTTTGGATGGCTTCATCGAACGGGCAACAACCCTCGGCTCACAACAGCGAGAGCATCCGTACAGCTCCGAAACTCTCTTAGACTCTAGAACATGGCCGCCATTGTTTCGTCGCCCACCGTTGCACTCCTCCGCGCGCCCCTCGCGTCGCGCACCGCGCGCAAGGCCCCCGCCGGTGGTATCTCCCAGCTTCGTTCTGCCGCGCGCCCCGCTGCGCTCGGTCGCGGCCGCTCCGTCGCCGTCAGGTGCGCGCGATACCTTTCAAACCGCCGGGAATGGCGCGAACACTTCGCTCGAGGGTTCACATCGCTCTTTCGCGCCCTGCGCCGCCCATTCCTCGCGTCGTCGCCCTCCTCGCCTCGCCCTCCTCGCCTGACGTCTCTTATCCGATCCTCCATCCCGCGATGCTCAGGGCCTCCGCGCCGGTCGACTCCGTGGTGTCCGGCGTGAACCAGGCGATCCCTCAGGTGGCGGATGTCTTCGGTGTTGACACCTCCGCCGCGGATACCGTCTTCGTGAACGCCGCGTCCATCATCCTTCCCGCGTGGGGCGCCATCGTCGGCGCCATCTTCGTGTTTGGCACAATCTACAAGATTGCGTTCCCGGACAAGTACAACGAGCAGGTGTACAGCGGCAAGGCGGCAGAGATGGTGCAGGACGAGATGATCGACCTCGATAACCTCAGCGAGGAAGATCTCGCCGCGGTGGCCGAGCTCGAGGCTGAGCGCGCCGCCCAGAAGTAGTGAGAGCGCCAACCTCCGGAGAAACGAGTGTGCACAGGAAAGTTGACGGCGGCTTCTGGGATCGTTCAGGTGGAGCCACCGGCAAAGTGCTCGGGGCGGAGGGGAGACGTTGCGCGCATCTCCATCTCTGCATTGCGTCGATATGTAATATGTAGAAATTTGACTGATACGCCTGAAGCGTCTGCTTCCTCACTCACCCACGCCGGCTGCTGGAAAGTTAGTTAACATTGATAAATTTGGTGGCGTCCGCCGACAAACGAGGCACAAACAGCATCGCTCAGCGCGTCCCTTCGCCGCGATGGCTTCTGAAGATGAGAGTGCGCTGCTTCCCCACAAACTCCCAAGTCTTCACGGATTTAAGGTGGATCGAGTGCTGAACGATGGCAAGGAGAGCGGCGTCGTCGCTCTGCTGGTGCGCTCCCCGAGACGAAAGACGAGAAGTCGGCCTCGATTCCCCCGTCCCACGTCCATACCTGACCCCCAACCCCCGCCCTCCTCCCCAGGGAACCTTCGCCGGATGTTCCACGCAGGCGGTGGTGAAGCTCTCGAGACCGCCCATACCCGTCGGCGATCCCGACGCCCTCTCCCGCGCCGTATCCCTGTCAGAGCGCGCGCCGTGGAGCGGGATGGAGTACGGGTATTACCACGGCGCCCTCGACCCTTCCTTCGCCCCGGGGCTGAGCGTGGACGTTCTCTATCCCGGGTGCCTCGCCGACGAGTCCGAGGAGGCGCGTGCCAAGCTTTTGAAGAAGCACATTGGCAGGAACACCGCGCAGGCTCCCGTGGCGTTCAGGGAGACCGTGGAGGCTTATGAAAACGCGCACGTGCCGTACATGCGCGCCATCCCCGAGGGAGCCATCGGGTGGGTGTACAAGATATTGGCCCTGGAGAAGGAGACGGAGCGGCTGCTGTTCAACGATCCGGCGCAAGAAACCGGGTTCTTGCTCAACACGGACCCGAAGTGGACCACCCACCCCGACCACAAGACGACGCACAAGGCGGAGTGGAACGGGCACGCGTCCACGAGGGACCTGTACTGCCTTGGACTGTGTCACAGGAGGGACGTCAGGTCTCTGCGGGACCTGCGGGGGGAACACCTGCCGATGCTAAGGGCCATGGCGGAGACGGGCAGGAGGGTGATCAAGGAGACATACGGGCTGGAGGATCACAGCGTGAAGGTGTTTGTGCACTACCCGCCCCAGTTTTACCACTTTCACGTGCACTACGCCAACGTGGCTGTGGACATCGGCGTGCAGACGGAGCGAGCGCACCTGCTGGATGACGTCATCGACAACATCGAGCGAGATTCGGAGCACTACGCCAAGTGCGCCATAACGGGAAGGATGGGGGAGAACGACGAACTGTGGAGGAGATACAGGGAGTGGAGGGCCAACAGCGACTTGCGCGGCATCTAGGAGACGGGGGTGAGTTGGGACTCTCGCGCGGGTTCGAACGTTTATGGACAGGAGTTACCCGTGTATTTCAAGTCACTACTGTTAGTAATTCGCACGCCCCTCTCGTGAGATCGGCGCGCAAGGCCCGGCTTCGTCACAAAGACGAAGCCACAGTCACAAAGCCACCAGGAGTTTACTCATCCTCCTCCTCATCGTCGCCACCACCACCACCCCCGGCAGCCGCCTGCCTCTTGCGCTTGACGCGACCCGGGCGGCCGCCACCGAGAGGAGAGTTGAGCGAGAAGTCGATGTGCTTCTGGCTGTCGGCGCGCACGAGGAAGGAGGGAACGTTCACGATCTGCTTGCCGACGCGAATGTGGCGCTGCTTGATCAGCACGCGCGCGTGGTGAACAGACTTGGCGAGGCCGAGCTTGAACACGATCGTCTGGAGACGGCGCTCGAGGAAAGTCTCGGGGTTGAGCGCGAGCACGTAATCGAGCTTGTCCTGGGTCTCGTCCTGTTGAGAGGGGGGGAGGGGGGGGTGCGTCGGCGGTCAGCGAGGCGATGATTTTTCAACATTTTTAGGGTTCCAGCTCCAGACCCTAGCCCGATTCCGCGACTTCCGGGCGCCGGCAGACGGGCCCACCGACGCGCTCGCCTCGCCCTCGGCGCCGCACATCCACAAATAAAAAGGACTATTGAATGGGGATCGTAAACGCACCAGGAGACCGTAGCGGTACATGCGGCGCATGATGGCCTCGCCCTCGAAGATCCTCTTGGGGTCCTTCTCGTCGAGGGTGAGGAGCACGCGGGCAGCGTTGCGGAGCTTGTTCAGGGCGAACTGAACGCGCCAGAGCTCACGCTTGTTGCGGAGACCATACTCGCCGACGACCTTAAGCTCGCTGTCGAGACGCTCCTTCTCGAACGGACGACGCGGCTTCTTGAAGGTCTTGGAGTCTGTTGAGGGAGAGCGGCGCGGAAGGTCAGTCGACGGCGACGGGTTCGGGGAGAAGCGATGGGATGCGGGAAAAATCAGCCGTCGTTCTCTGGACGGCCGATCGCGTCGGCGCACGCTCGACGGCGGAAGGGCATGACGTCGGGCGGGATTGATCACTCACAGCTCCTGTAGAAGGTGGTGGACGGCATCTTGGCTGTCCCTACGCCTTCCTGCGCTAGGAATAAGAGGGCGAGACGTCCGAGTCGCCGAGGGTTTTAACAGAGTTGAGGCCAGAAATTTCGTGTTCCCTGAACTATTCTGGACGTGATGAGTAAATGCCGTAGGGTACGGGCATTAGACGGTAAATACATCAAGCTGAGATGACGTTTTCTGACTGCTTGTGTGTTATTTACCTGTCAGAGAAAGTGGTTAACACTCACGGAAATTGCAATCGAGCCACCGCCCACGCATGGGCTGTTTTGGGCAAATGAAGAATTCCCAGTTTTGGCATTGGAGAAGGCGTGGAGGGCAGCTTCCACGGTCGTCCGGAGGAGTTATCCACCCGTCGGCGGTGGACTGCGCTCGGGATGACGACCACGGGCGTGCTGGATGACGAGGCCCTGGAGCTGGCCCTGAAGGACGCGAGCGTCAAGGGCAAGCTCAGCCTCGCGTACCTGGACTTGACGGAGATCACCCCCGAGCAGGCGACCAGGATCAGGGCGGGCGCGCCGAACATCACCGAGCTGGACCTGCGGTCGAACAACCTCACGGGCCTGCCCGATGAGCTCGGCGACCTTAGGGCGCTGCGGGTGGTCAAGCTCGACTACAACAAGCTGGAGCACCTACCCGCGTTGTTGACCAAGCTGCCTCTGCTGACGAACCTGCAGATGGGCGGCAACCTGCTGTCGACGGTGGACGCGTCCGTGGCTGAGCTGCGCGCGCTGACGGACCTCGACCTGTCGGGTAATAGGCTCATCACTGTGGACCCGGCGATCGCGCGGTGCGAGAAGCTCGTCTATCTCAACCTGGAGAACAACATGCTCGCGGCGCTGCCTCCCGAGATTGGCTCGATGCAGAACCTTCGCGTGCTGGACCTGAGCAACTGCCAGCTCGCGACGCTGCCCGACACCGTCAGCGGTCTCACCTCCCTGACCAAACTTGAGGTGAATAACAACATGTTGAAGACCCTCCCGCCCTCCATGGGCCGGCTGGAGAACCTCAAGGACCTGGACTGCAGGTACAACCTGCTGCAGGAGCCCGAGAAGAGCAAGGCAGAGGGGCCCGTGCGAGGGTACCTGGAGTACCTGAAGGAGGAGGAGGAGCGAATCATCCAGGAGGAAATCGAGCGTCTCAAGCCGGTGGCGACGGAGGCTGGTAGCTATCTGGAGTATCGCATGAAGCTCGAGGACCAGGGGCCCCTTCTCAGGTCGAGGCACTCCACCACCTGCGGCGCGAACCACATGTACGTGTTCGGCGGCTTACTCAGCCACGAGGGGTGCAAGACTAACGAGCTGTACGTCACCAACCTCGATCGTATGGTGTGGATGAAGAAAAGCCCGGGAGGGGAGCGACCGGTGGAGAGGGACGGACATTGCGCCGTGTTTGACTCAAACCGCAAGAAGCTCTTGGTCTTCGGAGGCCGGGACGCGGATAAGAAGAGGCTCAACGACCTCTTCCAGTACGACCCGGAGAAGGACAGGTGGACCCGGCTGTCTCCGGATGGTGAACAACCCGCGCCTAGGGAGAGCGCGTCGATGGTCCAGCTCGATGAGGACACCTTGGTTCTCTTCGGCGGCAAAGGTGCCGGAGCGCGCTTCAACGATTTGTGGTTCCTCGACCTCAAAAGGATGGAGTGGACGCAGGCGGCGACCAAGGGTGATGCTCCGTCTCCGCGGCAGGACGCGGCGATTTGCGCGTGCGACGGCAAGATATATCTTCACGCAGGACAGGATAACTTCGTGAGAAACGATCTGTACGAGCTCGACGTCAGCAACAGGGAGGAGATGCACTGGACCCTGGTGAACTCTGTCGGGAGGCCACCTCCCCCGTGCCACAGCCACCTGCTGCACTCCATCGACGGGAAGCTGTACGTCGCGGGTGGATTTGACGAACTCGGAGGGCAGATCATAAAGTTTTACTCCCTGGATTTGGATCCGAGCGCGAAGCCTGCAGAGGAAGAGGAGGACGAGGGCAGTGAGGGCGAAGCGGAGGCGGAGGAGGAGGAGCCAGCGGCGGCGGCGCCAGAACCCACCGCCGACGACGAGCCAGTTGAGGTCAAGCCAAAGTGGGGCGAACTGGATTCGGAGATTGAATTCAACCAGAACCGATCGGTGGGATTCTCCACGGACGACCAGATAGTCATGTTGCAGGTGGGTTCCAAGGCCATGGGCATCGAGGCGAGCGCGTTGCCGGAGCACGCGTTTTGGGATGTGCTCAAGCTGGCGAACGTGCTGGATCTCCAAGAGTTGGAGGTTGACTCCGAAGATGACAGGCCGGTGAACCAGAAAAAGATGAGGGTGGAGCACACCACAGTCTCCGCCGGCAAAGATCTCCCTTCCGCCGTCCGTCAGGGGTTTGTCAGCGTTTCTGGTGCCGAGGCGGGGATGTTGGAGCACGTCAGGGATTTTCATGCGCAGTACGTCGAGTACTACCCGGACAGGTTCCACCTGCTGCTGGACCCCCCAAACGAGTGTGGAGTGCGCAAGTTTGTGTGCACCACGGTACGTCCGAGCAAGCTGTTCTACGCGGAGCTGTACGACCTCGAACCGTGCGCGAGATTCATCGCGGACTACCTCGAGTACGAACCGCTGGAGAACCCCATCATGCCGCCAGAGTCCATCCCGAGCCCCTACACCGTCCTTGGAACCTGGAAGGCCGGAGACAGCTTCGATCTCTCCATGGCTTTATGTTCTCTGCTCATCGGTGTCGGATATGACGCGTATGTCTGCATGGGCTACGCACCGAAGGAGATCACGGAGAACGATCAGACGCGGGATACGTGCCCGGTGCTCGAGCGCGAGGCTGCCGCCGCCGCCGCAGAGGACACGTCGAAGGCTCCACCAAAGAAAAAGGCAGCTGCGAGCAAATACAAGATCAAGGAACCGGTAGACTTGACATGTAAGCTCGATGGAATGCTCTTGGATGAGGGAGCTGGAAAGATGGCGCCGCCAGAGCCTGATGAGTCCGAGGCCCCGGAGAGTGCTTCGCCAGAGCGTCCTAATTTGGCGTCAAACGATGACAAGTACTACGGTAAGAGGGTGCACGCGTGGGTGCTGGTGCGCGCGGGTAGTCGCGGTATGACGGAGACCGTGTTCATCGAGCCCACCACCGCGAGGAAGTACCCAGTCGATGCATCACCGTACTTCGGTCTGGAGTATCTGTGGAATCACAGGAACTTCTGGGTGAACATACAGCCAGGGACCATTCGGCAGGTGCCAGCTCTCCGGAACCTGGACACTAACCTCAAGGACACGACCAAGTGGGAGCCTGTGCGCACTGGTGTCGAGGAGATAGAGATACCTATCGTGGAGGAGGACGCAGAAGGTGAGGCAGCTACCGGTGAGGCCGCGGCGGAGGATGCAGGCACCGCGGAGGTTGAGGCTCCGACCGACCCGGGTCAAGACGCAACCGTGGACGACACAGCGAAGGCTGAGAAGTCTGAGGTTAATGTGGACGAAGAAGGGGACGTCGACGAATCGTCCGAGATGGATGGGGAACCAACACTTGAAATGCCCAGATCTTGGGTCCCGAAGATGGCAATTGCCCAGGAGGACTTTGACACAACCTGCCCAAGGGGTCACAAGACGACGAGGTATCACAGGTGCATTCACGAGCTGTTTGCTGTGTTCGGGGTGTGCAGTCGGTGGGATGGTCTCGTCGAGAAGTTGTGCACGTTCTCGGATGACGCATGCAAGAATAAGTATGAGGAGCGGGAGACGTTCAGGCGCCGAAAAGACAAGCTCTGCGAGCGCATCGTCAAACACTCCGATGACACCAAGATTGAGCGTTTCGAGCATGGTAGTGCATTCGGGATCAAGGAAATTCGTGAAATTCCTGATGTGGAGCGCGAGACGCATTTTTACATCTCAGCGCGCTCTGCGGACCAGCTCGAAACCAGATATGAGGTGTTTGGCAAGAGGCTGACTGAGACGTTCAGCGGCCGGGACGACCACATGGTTTACCGCAGCATTGTGTACGACCCGGAGGGAACTGCGCGTGCAATCGAAGAAGCGCGAGCGAAAGCTGAGGCTGATGCTGCTGCAGCGGCAGCCTCCGGCCCTACTAGGCGGCGTCCAAAGAAGGTAAAATTCGAAGAGCCTCCGCCTGTGATCACAAAGATGACCCAGAAGTTTGAGCTTCCTGTTGATTCAGCGGTGCCTACGCACAAGTGCGTAAGCAAGCGAGTATTTGATATCGCCAATGAGTCCATTCGTGTGGACTATCACTATGGCCCGGGTTTCATCACGACGACCCAGAAATGGTTCTACAAAGATGGCACGTCCAGTATCACCCTGGTGGATCCCAAGGACCCCAAACCTAACGAGATTGAGATCCAGGAGGAGTTTCACGCGCTTTGTGTCACAGAGAAGTCAATCTCGTCGGAAATTCGGGACGTGGAGAGGGAGATCAAGGATATTGTCCTGAACCGCGCCAAGGAGGAGATGGGCATCGACCTTCTCAACCCGTACTTCGACATTGTGAGGATCAAAATCGCCGAGGAGAGTGACGACGAGGAGGAGGTAGTCACTGAGGTGGGTTTCGACTACTTGGAGCCCTACATGCCCCCTGTCATCCCGGGCCATGACCTGACGGCGTCGGAGGCGGTGGAGGCCAAGGAGGGTTGCCTCACCGCACTCAAGGAGCGCCTCATCGATCGCGCGAACATCATCAAGGGTCGTTTAGACCGGGAGGATGCTGCCCTGATGAAGCGCCGTAACGCGTTTGAACGCGACCGCGACGTGATGACCCCCGCCGAGGAGGAGGAATTCAACCGCGCATGCGAGGAGAGCACGTTCAAGATTAACATCCTCAACCAGCGTCTTGAGCGTCACGAGGAGATATCAAAGCGACGATTCCTAGAATTGGATGCGAAGCTCAGGGCGGACCCAAGGCTGGCCGCGATGTTGTAATGCTGATTTGAGTCTTGCTCCGGCCATTCGGCGAATCGGCGAACGCTGGTCAGGAAAAAAGTTTGGTCCTTCGTAATAAAATTATTGTCACAACATCCCATCCGCTATTAGTACACACAACACAAACACGCTTAGAAGAGCGTCTTGAACTTCATGCATTTCCACAGTGTCGACGCTTTCCCTTGTTTGACGCTTCCCGTCTCCGCCAACCACTGCTCTTCGGTCACCCGCATGCCTGGTTGCTCCTGGCTGAGGTCAAAGTAGTGCCAGAAGATGACGCACTCCCACACCCCCTTTAGCCCAGCAAAGTGCAACACAAAGTCACCCGAGACGTACCACGGCAGCAGCGAGTTGAAGACGCACTGGTTAACAATCTTCGAGTGCGCCCTCACCGTGGCCGCCCCGGGGTAGGGTTTCTGTCCCTTGACTGACTTCTGCTTGGACCACGGGACTGTTTGGAACAGGTGGTGAAACGCCCTCTGCTCGTAGTGGAACAGATAGTTGCCTCTGACCAGGTGTTCCTGCGCCCACAGCTCGTCCAGGAACCACATCATCCACGGTGTATTCTTTACCATCCACACCCCGCTGTTCACCCCGTTGTGATCAGCGCCGATTATCTGATCCGCCGAGTCGTCCGCAATGTCTTCAAGTCGAACGTTGGGGTTCATGATGAGCGTGTCGACGTCGATGAACATCAGCCAGTCGTACGCCGGGAGGTACTTGCGCACCTCCAGAATCTTGGACCACGCAGCCGGACGGGTACGGTCCGCAACCTCGGTCGCGACGATCAGGTCGTACCCATGCAGCTCCGCGTACCGCCGCTTGTTCGCCGCGCTCGCCGTGCAAATATAACCAGTTTTAGCGTCGCAGAGGGTCAGGATGGCGAACCTCGGCTTCGAGTTGACCGCGGGATCAGCACCGCCATCGCCTCCGCTCAGCGCACCCGCACTGCCTCCGTCGATCATCGGGTCACCGCCCGAGACCCGCGAACTCCCCGCACCCCTTTTCCGACCGAGAGCCGAAGACCCTTCCTTCCCCTCGCCGCCGTTTCCCAGCAGCCGCCTCTTCTGCCTCACCCCGGCTCCCCCGGCGACACCCTTCAGAGCCTTGGTGTCCGGCAAGACCTCGACTACGACCCCGTCGGAGGTGCCCGGGACCACCCTGGGCACTTTCCTCGCTCCGCTCGTCTGGTACTCTTCGGCGTCCACAAAGCCATCCTTGGTTTTCGGCGGTGAGAGGGCCGCCAGCATGGTATCCAGGGGGGGCGTGTCCGTCCCGCACGGGATCGGTCGGTGAACCTCCAGCGGGTGGTACCAGTACCTCTGCTGCGCCGCCTTGATGAAGAAGGAGAGCTGGTACGTGGTCCGCCCGAAGAAGTACACGAAGAGCAGAACCATGACGACGAGCGAGATGGATCTCACGCGGCGTCGCCAACGCTTCTTCCTCCCCCGCCTGGGCAGCAGGCCGCCCGTTTTACCGCTGGGAGAGCGAGGCGAGCGATCGCGCGGCTTGACCCCGGCATGCTTAGCCCCGCTGTAGTGCGACGGCGACAAACGCGACCCGGAAGGCGAGATATTCCGCGATGTGGGCGAGGTCAGCCCGCCGTCGAAACCTGCGGGGGAAGAAGACCCGGACCAAGTTTTGGACGACGGGATCTCCAGCGACGCGCTACTCACGGGGTGACCGCGTCGCTCCGACAGCCTGTGGGCGCTGCGAGACATCGGCCTGACACCCTGCACCTTCTCCCAGGTGGTCCCGCTCTCCGATGCGCGTGCAGCGACGTCCTCGCCAGTGCCGGTGCCTCGGGAACAGATCTCGTTATCCCCCCGCGAGATTAGTCGCAAACGAAGACTCTTGATTGACACGTGGTAAATAAAAGGTTGCACAACAGCAGCCCACGTTCTGGCGAGTGGTGACAGGGTCAGGAGGTAGAGAGCGAAAGAGGATTACGAGACGTAATTAGTTGCTGTGATTTCATTTGTTTTCCTTCAGCGTTTGACCGCAGCCACGAGCTCGTCGAGGTCCAAGTCGTCGTCGTCCACCGCGAAGGGATCGTCGTCCGGCTCTTCTTTTTTCGGCGGGGCTTTGCTCACCGCCGCTGTGAGCTCGCCGATGTCAATGTCGTCGTCGGACACGGCAAAAGGGTCGTCAGTTTTCGCCGCTTTCGCTTGCTTTGCAGCCTCGCGTGCTTCTCTTTCAAGCACCGCCTTGGATTTGGCCCCAGATTTGGTAACAAGCCCCGTGTGGATGTTGACTTCTTTCAACTGAGCAGCCGCGTCAGTCTTCCTTGCGAGCAGCGCGGCGAGCTCGGGATCGAGCTCCTCTTCGGGCTCATCATCACTATCATCCTTCCTGCCGCTGCTCTTTTTGGGCTTTGCCACTTTCGGCTTTTCCCTGTGCTTGATGGTGCCGATGATGCGCGCGCCGCTTCCGCCGTGCGCGCCGTCCTCACCGTCGAGGTGGGACAAAAATCCAGAGAGCGCCTGATCCGTTGCCTCGTCGCCACCCGCAGCCTGACGACGTCGAGCCGCCGCCGCCGCAGCGGCCCGTGCCCTGTTACTGGCACTGATGATCGCCGGTCCATCACCCGCCCCGGTCGTCGGAGCCTGTCCGTCGCCTCCCACGGTGGCGTGCCCCAGCATGGCCGCGAGCTCGTCCGCGTCTAGGTCATCGTCGTCGACAAAGAAATCATCATCCTCGTCGTCCTGTCCACCCTTCGCGAACCAATCGGACCTGTCGCTCCCTTCCACGCCTCCGGCCGCCGAAAACATCGCACGCATGCGCGCGAGGTTCCGCTCGGCCTCCTCTTTCGCCCTCGCCTCCGCGGCATCGTCTGCCGACGTATCCCGCTTGATGTATTCCATCGCGCCGGCATCCTCCTTGCCGCCAGTTTCCACCAAGCCACCCTCGCAGAGCTCGCGGCCGGATAGGCGACCCTCATCGATGCGGCGCTGCTTGACGTCCTCCTTGGACTGGGCCACCCTCGCGTCCCGAGCGCGCTTCCACTCCGCGAACGTCTCCTGCGTGACGGGAACGCCCTCCCCGATCTTGGCGCGCTCCTCCTCCAGAATCTCCTCGTCCGTCCTTCGGCTCGCCTTCTCCTCCTCCATCATCGCCTTGAGCTGGGATTTGAGGACATATCCCGGGGGCAGGGCGTGGCGATACTTGCACTCGTTTCCGCCGCTCGGGCACACCCAGAACCATCCGTACAGGCGTTTTTCAACGGCCTCAAGGAAGTGCTTGCACACGATATCCGTCTTGTTGTTTTGATTCTCCCCTGAGTGCTTCTCCTTCACCACGCTCTCCAACTTCTCCTGGTCCCAGTCGTCCATCCTGTCCGCGTCCTTCTCCTTCTCCGCGTCATCCCTGTGGTCCACGAAGAGGTCGACCTTCTCAGTTCCCTTGCGCGGGTTCTTCTCGTGGGAGAACTTGCACTTCCACCCCTTGGCGCAACGTCCTTTTTTGAAGAACTCGCACATTATGGTCTTGGGGTCGACCCCCTCGGGAACCTTGGGCTGCTTGATGGCGATGCCCATCATCTCGTCGAGCTCGCGTTGAGCCTGTTCCTCTGCGGCCTTGCGCTTGTCGTTCTCGCGCTTCTTTGCCTCCGCCTTCTGCTGCTCCCCGGGCAGTTGCTTGATGTTTCGCTCCACATCGCGCACGAACTCCTGGGCGTGCTTCGAGGTATGCTTGTTCTTGAGGCCGAAGATCCTGTCCTTCTGCTCCTGGTTCTTACGCTCGCCGCGCTCCTTGTCTTTCTCCCTCTTCTCTTGATCCTTGGCACGCTGCGCCTTCTCCTTGAGCTTCTTCTTTTGATCCGTGAGCGAAAGCTTGGGGGGCATCGCGGCGGTTAGGGATTTGATCGGGCGCCGACGCGGATCGGCAGATCGGGTCGTGCGGCTCAGCGCAGCCTCAGGGTATTGAGGGGTATTAAACGGATCGAGGCGGGGACAGTGTCGTGCTGCCCGCCTATGGCAGTCCGGATATCAGCTTCACCACGCGGGTACGCAGAAGGTTATGGTCGTAAGGTCCGAGACGGCGGTCGGAGAAAGCTGGTTCAAAATACAGTTGGCCTTGGGTTGGAGCATTTTTTTGGCGAAAATGTTATTTCGGTCTGTACTCGTAGCACTATTACACGCACAGCTTCGCAGTGGCAGAGTCCACGCCCGTCTCGCCGTTGACATCGACCATGTCATCGGTGTGCGACTCTTCCTTACCGGTATTTTCGAGGTACGCCGGGGGGTGATCTCGCATGGTGGATTTCATCAACTCCTCCGCGGCACTTTTGTTCGGCCAACCTGGATCCTTCGACCACAACACCAACTTCGTGGCAATTGTCTTCATGCTTGCCGCGTTTCCGTTGCTGTGACCAGCGCCCATACCCGATCGCCAGTGAGTCAATGATGTCATGCGTGTGTACCAACCTCGACAGTTGGGACCCACCTTGAATCGAATGTCGTGCGAAGCGAGGAACACCACAAATGCAGGTTGGAAGAAGAAGGAGAGATCGACTGCTGCAGTGAAGTCCATGACTCCTGGTGCTTTCCCACAGAGAAACTTCCTTCCTTCGTCGCCGTGATTCGGCGCTATGGAACGTTCGATCGTGTCAAATGCTTCCGCCACGCACTTTTGCACGATAAATCTGACAGTCGGTCCCTCGTCAACGTCGTCAACATGCAAGATAATGTCAGCACTCTCCGCTTTGGCATCATCGCTCGGTGTCTCGATTTCTGCCTCCTTCCGCTCTTTCTCCTTCTTCATCTCCTCCTCAGCTTCCTTCTCGACGTCGGGGGTGACCAGCCCCACCATCTTAAGCAGCATTACCCCGATGCCCCCAATTTTAACTGCCCTCTTGAGACCCACAGTGGGACCAAACATGACACCTGCGAGAGTAGCCATGAAAGCCTTTTTAATGACCTTCTCGTGCCCCTCATTGACATCCTCCCTTCTTCTCGCGACAACCTCCCCGAACCTCTCGTCAGTCTCTGCCAGTGCTGACATGATCATATCAGTACCTGCGATCCATTCCGTCTTGCCTTGCAGACGCGCGACAGGTGTCTCCTTCTTCGGATTGCAAGCCTCCAGCCAGTCGGGCTTCGGATCTCCAAGGGAGATATTGGCAATGTAAGGAATGTAGTCAATTCCTGCCTCGTTGAGAACCAGCGCGAGCTTGTAGCAATAACTGCACGTTTGCTCCATTGCAGACACCGGACCCAAGGTCGGGAACACCTCATCTTTATCACCGTAACCCGCACGACCGCCGCCAAAGACAACTTCGAGCATCCTCGCCGGCCTGTTCATGTCCGGACTTTCCCAACTGTCTTTCATCGGAGGGAATATTTTTACCTTTTGGCGGATGACATCGTGTATACGCTCAAAGTCAACAACCGCTTCGCCTTTCTCGTCGACGCTCATCACATCGGCATACACACAACATTTTGCAAAGTCCTGAGCACCGTACACCTTCACTGCACAGACTTCTGCGTCGTAGATTGGGTCGTAGGCGGTGACAATACACTGCAGCAAAAGATCCTTGAGCTCCTCTGGTGACTTTCGCCCCGTTGCAAGTTCCATAAATACCCCTTCCGGCCCTTGGGAGCTAATTTTATGGGCCACCGTGGCCACCGCTGTGAGCGTCCGTGGTGGTTCTTGCAGCGTCAGGGCTGTTCGCGACACGAATGTCTCACCTTCGGGCGTCTTCTTCCTTCGAAGAAGAGTGAGCGTCACCTCCGCGCGATGCAGCGTGTTGCATCTCAGGTTGCCGATGCGCACCAGTATGAACGGCTCGCCCGCTCGGGTGCACAGGCAAGCAGAGTCCGCAAGGAGCATGTGAGCCAAGGGGCGTTGAAATTTGGTGATCACGAAGGTGAACATGAACACGTTCAGGAGGACGCCGAGGAAGCACTGGGCCACCGCCAGAGCATAGCTCCCGTCCGTGACCGGAGTGACCGTCCCGAATGACATGGTCAACACGTGGCTGGCCGCGTATCGGAGCGGTGCGGTCGATGAATCCAAGGGGTCATCATAGCCACCGACCGCCATACAAAACAGTGCACAAATCCCCAAGGACAGGACGAACACGCCCGCGATTACAAGCGCGCAGAACCACCATGTTCTCTCCAACACGAGGAAGTAAATTGCGCTCGCACTAAATCCAAGGTTCGAGCGGCTCCTAACGGCAGCACCTCCACGCGCGTCTTTCACCGCTCTCGTCGAGGACTCCCGGAGTCGTTTACTGCTTTGATGTTTGCGCGTCAACCCGCCTCCTAGGCTTCTACTGCTCTTCGAAGAGAGCGACGCGCGAAGCAAATCCCAACCCGTGAGGGCCCCATTCGACTTGAGCGAAAGCGACGAGGCCCCGCTGCTGTTCCTTCGCAGGGAACTTCTCAGGGAAGGCGTTTGGGCATCTGTCACGTTCTCCGTAACCGGCGCCGACGTGGATGTCGGCCCGGTCGCGGTCATCGTCCAGGTGCTCAGTGTGGGGGGCAGACTATGAATAGTAGCGTTATATCGTCTCGGGCCCGATTTTTTCTTGGCAGCATCAGATGCAGGAGCGCATGGCGACGCTTCGTCTTCACAAGGGAGGCGAGGACGCGAACCAAAGGAATGAGGCGAGGAGCGATTTCAGGCGTGGGGTACATGCGCGCGGAAGTATCGCCTTGTTCAGTGTCGCCCTCCTGTGGTGCAGCTCGCTTTCTTCCTGTGGCGCTCTGGTAGACCTGGTCCTCCCTGGTGCGTTCTCATTGGAAAATGTGGGCGCAATGCTCAATGCCACACTCCACGCAACCAGGCGGACGGAGGAGGAGTACGCGGCATGCGCGACTCGCCAGGCTGATGCATGCATGCGACGTCTTCAGGAGGGAAGAATAGTGGAGCTCGCGCGCGCTTCATCCGAAGAATCGAGGAACAACGACACGGTCGCACGAGCTAAAACGACCGCAAGTCGATGCGCATCTCTCGAGCGCAGCATCGTCACAACGCTCAGAAGCAAGGAGATATCATGGAGAGGATCGTGTTCGGATGAAGTCAGGGCTGAGGTTCACGCGCGAATTCGCCTACCGGAGGATGCGCTCACGCCCGTTTCCGAGGCATACAGGTGGAACAGTGAGTCGAGGCTCAACAGGACACTGGGCCTCCTCTCGCAGAGGACCACGTACGACGCCGAGTACGCTCAAAACAAGACTGCATTCCTCGGTGATGTCACGGTGGACGTCAATATGAACGTGACAGAGAGCCTCGCCGCGATGGCTCAGCAGGTGAGCGAGAATGTGGGCTCGATGGACGTCGCAGCGGGCGCTAATATCGTGGCGATGGCCGTGGGAGCGGCGAACAGGCTCGCTGAGACTCGAGACATCACGGCTGACGCGGTTAATCGTTACGTCGGAACGGTGGTTGATTACGTCGGGGAGGTCACCGACACGATGGCCAAGATCGGTGCTTGGTTCGAGGTATTCAACGGACTGGGCGCTGTGCTGGATACGATCAACATTGGCGTGACCCCGAGCGCCACCGTCCCTTTGCCGCCGGCGCTGCAGATTGGTGCAATTCCAAATATGCCACCCGACGTTAGCGGCATGGTCCAGGAACTCACTGAAAGCGCCTCAGCGATGTCGGCGGAGATTTCGAGAATTGCGGACGATGTGCGAATAGACCTCGCTGCGGACGCGTCGGCCATACCGCGCGCAGTGTCTGCGAACATGAATGGGGTGCCGAACATGTTTGACGATTATGATCCCCCTCCGCGGGGTGACGCTGCAAATTTTTCGGCGGTGATCAGAGATGACGCCAAGACTGACGGTGACGCGTTTGAGAACAAGACGGCTGAGCTCGTTGCGTCCTTTGAGAACGAGAGGATAAGGGCCGTCGAGGAAAAGGGAGCCGAGGCGTTGAGCCGGGCCAATGCTTCAGACCCAGTCGCCGCTGCCGCCGCTGGTGCAGCGGACATCAGAGCTAAACTTGGTGCTGCGGCGGACAATGCCGCTGAGGTAGACTGGCTCGGCGTATCTCCTCCGGACATTGCCGCTTTCTCAACCGCGACGGATGCCTTGAACGCGGTCGTCGACGGTCTAGTAGCGGCGGACATGGCATACAGATTCGCCAGGAGTTTTCAACACATCGCAAGACACCTCTCTCCGGCTGGCTCTGTGCTGCCCCCGGTGGATCTCACCCGCGCCACAAGGCGAGAGGAAACATCGATCCTCGTCAAGATCGCTGGAGCACTGGGACATCCTGCGTGTTTGGCAGCAGTAAGAGCAGTCGCGGCCTCCCTCGCCGTCGCTCTGATCGCGGTGGCGTACATGCCGTTTCACTCGGCTTTCTCGACAGGGTGTGTGAATGGCTGCAGCGGTACCTTCGTGACAAATAACCTCCACTCGCTCGCGCACAACTACGCCGCTGCTGGCGGAAGCCGGGAACTATCCAAAGGATTGGCGGCGGCCTCGACTGAACGGCGGGATATATGTGCGCGTCATGCACCTATCGCGGCCGCTCATTATGAAGCGGCGAGGTTGGCCATCGAAGATGCCAACACAACACGCGCAATGGTGACCCATTCAGCGGAACTGCTTCTTAAATGTGTCGACCTGAAGGATTTCACATTCGACGCTGAATCGTTCCAAACGGAATGCAGAGACGGTGAGGGGCTGACAACTGTCGCGTCGATTGATCCCTTTGCGGTATTTGACTGCGACAAGTTGCCCAAGTGTGCGGCTACCTGCGTCGGACCGGTACGGAGAATCCTCTCACCGCTAGCGCACGTGACAGGTTGTGCCGCGGAAGGGGCCCTCCACTCGGCTGGGTTGAGAACGGTCATCGTCGCACTCGTTTTCTTTTCGGCAAATGCGGCGAGGGACATAGCGGTGAGAGGGGTAACTGCGGTGTCCTGGAGAAAGTTGAGCGGTGATTCGGGCTTTCGTTTCCAGGGAAGCCTGAGGGAAGACGGCACCACGTTGAAGCCGGAGACGTCTGGAAGATCAGTGCGACAGGTTGCGCGGGCAAAGCTCAGAAACGTAGCTGCGCGACACGAGCTGGGGGGGTATGGACTCATCATATTTGCGCTGCTGTCGCAAGCACCCGGGCTCGTCGCGCTCTTCTTCGCGCGGGAGTCAAGTCTCGTGATTGAAGCAGACTGTGGAACCTCGGCTCTCTGAGGTATTCTTGCATTTCATCACTACGGAGTACTCGGGGGTGGAAGCTCCTGCTGCTGTTGTTTATACTGATCCAACAGTTCGTTCTTTTGTTGATCCTGATCCTGGCTGTCGCCCGCGTCCGCTGCGCGCCATGCCACGTCCAACGTCGAACGCGCCTGCCTCAACCTCTCCAGAGCCGCCTCCCAGGCATCCCCAACCGCGCCCGGGTTGCCCCCGACCACCAGCGTCTCGAGCGCGGGGAATACGTCGGTGGGGTGGTCAATAAGGCCGTCGCAAAGTGCCAGCATGCCGACTTCGCCGATACCGCATCCCCCGATGTCAAGGATGCGCAGCCCTCGCCCCCCCGCTCCCGTTTGGACCGCGCCGACCATCGCCACCGCTCCGTCGTCGCCCACCGCCTCATTTCCAAACAGTGACATGTTCTCAACAGGACCGGAGTGACGGATGAGCTCGACGGCTCCCGCGGCTCCCAGTCCATTAGCACCCACGTCGATCGTCTTAAGGGCACTGAACGCAGATTCGCCGCCAGTGGGACCCTCCCCGGCGATCGCAGCAGCAATCGCAGTGGCGCCTGCGTCACCGGCTTTATTTCCCCGGAGGTTCAAAGTCTCGAGGAGGACCCCACCGGGGGCCCGGGGGGTCGATGCGATGGCCGAGACGCCAGCCTCGCCAATCTCACACCCTTGTATGGACAATGAGAGAACCCCCATACCACCCCGGGCGTCCCCTTCGCCCCCTCCGCGTCCCCTCGCACCCGCCAGCGCCGCGGCGCCGTCGTCTCCGAGCCGAGTGCCGTCCAACACCAGCTCGTCGAGGCTGCCCGATCTCTCCCCGCCGTCGTCGCGCAGTGCCACCCCGAGCGCCATGATTCCCCCCGGGTCCATCTTGGCATCCGTCGCGTCCAGGCGTCTCAACGCTCCCCCGGACGACGCCAACAACTTCGACACCGCCGCGCACGACTCGGGCCCTACCGACAAGCCGGCGACGCGGAGGCTGGTCACGGTCCGTCCCGCGGCCGCCCCGAGGCACACCGCCGCGAGACCCGCATCCGTGAGCGCGTCGTTGTGCGAGATATTCAACTCAGTCACCTTCGATTCCCCGAGCGCCGCTCCGAGAGCCCTCGCACCCTCGTCTCCCATACCCTTGTTCTCGAGGTCCACCGCCCGCAGGGATGCGCTACTCGCGATGCCCCTCGCAAGCGCCGCGACGCCCTCATCGCCGAAGGATGCGTCGCCAATGCATATATATTGGATCGTCTTATTCACCGTGAGCATGTCAGCGAACTTACCGGCGGTCTCGACGTCCACGGCGTGGCCCGACGCGTAGAACTCCCGCAGCGCGGTGTTGGAACGCAGGGCGTCGCACACCTCCGCCGCCTCCGATGGGCCGAACAGGCGGCCGCGAAAGACGGTGACGGATGTCAGCGTCTGATCGTCCGCCTTGAGCCTATCTACCCAGGAGGCGACCCCGACGGTTTTACCCCATGCCATCGCCGTAGATTTCGGTCGATACACGCGTGTTGTGGGCGAGTGGCAAGTCCGCCGACTGTCTGCATCATCATCTGTAAATGACATAAATCTGCAAAACCAGGGCAACGCCTTCACTGCTCGTCGCACCGGGTTCGGGGTTGAAAACTCGCGATTGGACGTCGCTTCGGGATAGTCAGATGTCCTTCCGTCGTGTGGCGCTCGGCGCGGTGCGCTCGCTCGCTCGGCGCTCGCCCGTCACCGATATCGGGGCGCTGTCCGTGGGACAGAATCGGGTGGCTAGTTTGGAGGACGCGCTGGCCATCGGGGGGCGGCGGGGAGCGGCGGGGGCGTCCTCATCTGGCGTCGAAGCAGGCGGTGTCAAAGTATTCACCGTCGATCCGCGGGAAACGGCCAAGTTCGAGGCGGATGCGGCTCTGTGGTGGGACGAGGAGCGAGGTCCGTTCGCTCCCCTCCACGCCATGAACCCGACGCGCGTTGGGTTCATCCGCGAGGCTCTCGCTCGACACTTCGACACGGGGATCGAACCCGGGACTGGAGTGAGGGACATCGCGGACGAGTCAACTACGACCTCGGGGGTCAACTACGACGGCGGTGTCGGCCACCTTGGACCCGCCGGCGACCTTGGACCCGCGCAGCCCCTCGCGGGTCTGCGCATCCTGGACGTCGGGTGCGGCGGCGGGATCCTGTGCGAGTCCCTCGCCAGGCTCGGCGCCGACGTCACCGGGATCGACGCGGCGAAGGGAAACATCGATATCGCGACGGCTCACGCGGCGAAGGACCCCGGCATGTCGCGGCGCGTCACCTACCACGCCACCACCGCCGAGGAGGTTGCGGCGGCTGGCGCCAAGTTTGATGCGGTGGTCAGCCTAGAGGTTGTGGAGCACGTCAACGACCCGGAGGGTTTCGTGCGGCAGCTGGAGGCGCTGACCGACCCGGGGGGAGCTGTGTTCATCAGCACGCTGAACCGCACTGCGCGGTCCTACGCTCTGGCGATCCTGGCCGCGGAGAGGGTGCTGGGTTGGGTTCCGCCCGGCACGCACGAGTTTGAGAAGTTCATAACGCCGGAGGAGCTCGCGGCTGTGGCGCACAGGGCGGGTCTGGAGGTTAGGGAGGCGGCGGGGATGGTGTACACGCCCCCGCTGCCTGCGCCTGGGAGGAACGGCGCGGTCGCGGGGAGATGGTCCTTGTCTGGGGACGACCTGGCGGTGAATTACGTCGTCTACATGTCAAAGCCAAAATAAAAGTTTTAGCAGTGTTCAATCAATCCGTTTGTAGTAATTAGATTTCCTATGAGCTCCCCTTACTTGCCGGCGGCTCCGTACTGCGGGTGACCCGGTGCCGGCGTCCGAGGGCTGTCTCCGTCCTGTTCAGGCACGAAGCAGTAATAAATCTCGATACCGAGGAAGAATACGCACAGCGCGAAGCACACGAAGGACGCCGTCTTGAGGATCGCGGTGAGATCGTAGCCAAACACCTTGATGCGCGCCGGGGTGAGGATGCCACCACCGTCGGGCAGGATCACCACGTTGTCGGGCATCAGGTAGACGTCGTCTCCCCGAAGCTCGCTCCATTTCTTCTCCGATCCCTCGGTGCAGTCGCGACCATCCGTGAGCGGATAGTTCTGCTCCGCAAACATCCCGCACGCCCCGTACATGGAATCGCCGTCGTACGCCATCTCAAGCCGCGCGTACCCATTCTCACCCCAGTCCTGACCGTAAGAATTCTTAACGAGGAAGTAAGGCTTACCGCTCTCCTCGTCCTCACCCCAGCCGACGACGACGGCGGCGTGGTTGATGGCGTTGATCTGATCGCTAGAAGCCGGCGGGCAGTCCTCCATGGTGACCAGTCCGCCTCCGTACAGCTGCAGGGGCTTGACGTTCATGCCGATCGCGACGGGCTGCTGGTAAAGCGCGCGGAGCAACGCGTAGACAGTCTCCGCACCCCGCAGAGGAGGAATCTCGCAGAAACCGTCGATGGTGACGCCCTTGGCCTTATCGTTAGATTCCGCCTCCATGCACCTGTCACTCGCTGTTGGGAAGTCCTCCACGCTCAGGATACCGTGCTGTTGCACCTGAATCCACGCGTACGCCGTGGCCATGTTCCCGGTGTTGCACCCGCTGTCGAGCTCGTCGCACGAAAGCAGGTAATACGGGCTCGGGCTCGGGCGGTGGCCGGTGCCAATGAGCTTGCTGTCCGCAATCACCTGGACCGTGCTGTACGCCCAGCACCCGGAGCATGCACCCTGCGAGTACAGCGGGCCGATGTCCATCTTCTGCCTCCAGTCCAGGGTCTTGGGAAGATCGATATCCTTGGGAAGCGCCTTCTTCATGGCTCCCAGCCGGGAAGCGGAGCGGGGTTTGGACACGGCCACCGCGGTCGACTGCAACTCCAGGTCGGAGCTGATGGCCGCCAGGAGATCCTCGTCGATGTCGGCGTCGTTGATTTGCATCTTCACGCCGTAAGACTTCGCCTCCGCATCAGCCTGCCGGGCGGCACGAAGCATATCTCTGAGTTCAGTGGGCTCGGCTGCGCCGAGCGCCGCCTCCTTCGCGTGATGGTCGGTGTGCTTGCCCACCTTCGCGCTCAAAGATTTTGTCCGCTCCTCGTGCACAGCCTTCTCCTCGTGCAAAGCCTTCACCTCGTGCACAGCCTTCTCCTCGTGCAAAGCCTTCACCTTATCACCCTGCCTCTCCAGAGTCTTCCTTCCCGTCTTGTCCTTGACCGATTTCTTCGCATCTTTGGTCTTGGCCAGGTGGTCCTTGAGCGTGTTCCCCGCTGCGTACGTGGCGTGCGCCGACGCAAACTCCTCGGGGAGAAGATCCGCAAACCTCGTGACAATCTTCCTCATCCCACCCTTCTTGCGCTTCGCGTTGTGCGCCTCAATCTGCTCAATGTTGCGCAGCAGGATGATCTCACGCCTGTGGGACTCCTCGCACGGGAACGCATCCATGTCGCCGCAGTACTGCTTTTGCTTTCCGTACTGGTGCACAAATTTCATGAAGCGTCTGCAGTGCTTCCTGCCATCCTTGAGTCGCTTGCGCGCGAGCTCGACGATGGCCACGGGAATACTCTCATCGGCGGCGATCTCCTCCGCGCTACGATCGTCGATATCGTCACCGAGGTCGTGCAAGGGCCAGTTGTGATGCTTCGGGACCTTGAGGCCGCCGCCAGCCCCGAGCTTTGCGCGCGTCTGCTTGACTTCGCCCAGCGGGGTGGCGGAGCGCTTAGGCTTCGCCTCCTTCTCTCCCTCGGCGCGTGATGCCGAAACACCCTCGTCACCGGCGCCCTTCTCCTCCTCCTTGTCCATGGCGTTGAATCCCTTGCCGTGGTGCTTCGAGAACTCATCCTCGGTGAGGTCCGCAAACCGCGTCACGCCCATCTTCATCCCTCCCTTTTCCTCGGACCCTTCGCCCCCGCGCGCGGCGTTGTGCGCCTCGATGGCGGCGACGTTGGCGTGAAAGACCTTCTCGCGCCTCAGGGACTCGTCGCACGGGGGCATGGATCCCGGGCAGTACGTCTCCGCCTTCTCGAATTTTCGCATGAAGTCCTCGAAGGCGGGCGAGTGCGAGCCCGCGGCGCCAGCCAGATCGCCAACGGTGGGTAGTGCAGCATCGGTGACGACGCCCGCGGATCCGACCTTGGCCGAGTTGACGATGCCCGAACCCGCGGTCGAGAGAGGCCTCGCCACGGACGCTGCGAGCGTCGCATCGGCGACCGCGCCTCGGGCTCCGGCGACGAGCGCGATCACCAGCGCCGCGGTCCTAACCATGCCCGCGGCGTTGTTGCTCTCACGTCTTCGCGCCATGTTTTTCACCCGCGAGGATGTGTTTCCGCCCCGAGACCGCGGTGAGAGCCGAACGATCGATCCCGATTCCGGCGCTCGCGATCGACGCACACGATAACGACGCCCTCGCGTCTTCGACTTTCCGGTTAATGCCGCGCCCCTCTGGCCGCCGGCTTTGGTTATGGCCGCGATGGAAGTTGAAACCGATTTCAGGTGTTACAACAATTTTCGAGTTTCGGTCTCCAGCTAGCAGGCTAGTAAATGAAGATTAGGACATTTTGATGACTGGATATCATACAGTAGTGATACCACAGGGCAAATAAATGAATCATCGCGTTTTCCCTGTATGACTTTTCAGCATCTCAATACTTTTCAGGGGTTGTCGGCGCTCGGCGCTCGGCAGTCAGCAGGTGGGCGGCACCACCAAGGAAAAGAGTCTCCCAGTTGCCACCGACGAACCAGAACCAAGAGGAGCAGAAGAGTAAGGTTCGAGCGAGATGCCCGCCACCGCCGGACGCGTGCCCATGCCTGCGGGCAACAGGGTGGTCACGTCGGCCGCCCTGAAGGTGTCCGATCGTTGGTCCTCCATCGTCGGCTCCGATCCTTACGCGAGCGAGAAGAAGCCGGAGGACCAGGTGGGCATGGACAAGCTGTGGGCGGACCAGCGTCTGCACGGGAACAAACGCAAGATCGGCACCGACGAGTGCGGGAGGCCGATGTTCGAGGTGATGAACGGCGCCGAGAAGAGGGAGAAGAGGAAAGGGGACGCCATGGCCGCGAGGGAGAGGGAGTACGAGCTCATGCAGGAGAAGAAGAGACGGATGGACGAGGTACGGGCGGCGGAGCAGGAGCTGGCGGAGGCGAGCCACAAGGCGAGCAAGAAGCACAAGAAGGAGAAGAAGGAGAAGAAGGATAAAAAGTCCAAGAAGAGCAAGAAGAAGAAGGAGAAGAAGGAGAAGAAGGAGAAGAAGTCCAAGAAGCACAAGAAGGAGAAGAAGAGCAGGCGGGACAGGTCGTCCAGCGACTCCAGCAGCGACTCGAGCAGCGACGACGGGTCCGACACGGAGGACTCCACCGAGAAGTTCCGACTCTCCGGTTTCTTCAAGTCCAAGGACTGATCGGTATTAACGATACGTCATGAACGCACCCACGTTCAACACCAATCACCGGCGCTGCAGCCGTAGAAACTTGATTTGATAAACTCGAGTTCATTTAGGTTTACCGAGTCCCACTTCTTCACGCGCGGAAACGCGAGATCGGACGAGCGAAGGACTCGATCTTCACGCCGGTGTGATCACTGTCGAGAGCTCGCCACCATGTCTATCCGCGGCGTCTATCAGCTCATGCGCCTAGACCTCAAGTACTGCGACCACAGCGGCAGCAGCCGTCACCTCCGCAACTTCCTCGAGAATCACCTCAAGACGCTGCGGGAGGACTGGTCGCACCTGGACATCACCACCACTGTGCGCCGGGGGAGGCATCCCAACGTGACCGGGACGTATCGAAGCGGCAGACAGAAGACTGTGGACCTGAAGAACAAGGAGGAGAAACAGATCAGGCACCACCTGGACTTCCTGTTCAGCGAGAAGGGGAGGAAATCGAACACGAAGATGCCGGGGAGCGGGAAGATCACGGACACGCCGTCGATCCAGGGGATGTGGAGGCCGGGGATGTGGGACGCCCCGGGGGCGAAGAGCGCGGGGGCGGCGAGCTGATACCATTCTCTTCGGGGAGAACAGCATAGCAGATAACCTTGTAGCGGACATAGTAGATTCCATCGTCATCTCGTCGCGAGACAGCAGACTCTCTCCAGATTGGCGTTTTTCAAACTGCCCCCCCGTCGTCAGCCTTCTCACAAGCAGAGGCGCGCCAGGATAGGCACCGCCGTCATGACGCTCCCCAGAGGTGATGGGGGGGAGGTGGTCAGCCACACCCGCGTCGCCGTGCGCGTGCGTCCGATGACGAGCATCGAGCGCGACCTCGGGGCTGGGAGATGCCTCAACATCTCCGCGGGCAAGCGGGTGGCGTGCAGCGACGCGCGAACGTGGAACTCCGAGGACTTCACCTTCGACAACGCGTGGGAACTGGACGAGACCCAGGAGGAAGTGTACGCGGCGGTCGGCGAGCCCGCCCTGCGCGCGGCGTGGGACGGATACGACGTCGGGGTCATGGCGTACGGACAGACGGGCACCGGGAAGACGTACACCCTCTGGGGCGACGACCGAGGCGGGGACCGCTCCCGGGTGGACGATATCGCGTTCGACCACGACGCGGGCCTGATCCCTAGGATAGGCGCGGACCTGTTCGCCCGGGTCGAGCGCGAGCGCGCGGGTGCCGTCGCCGGGGGCAGCGGCACCGGCGCGGAGGTCCGGGTCGAGATGAGCGCGTTTGAGATTCACTGCGAGCTCGCCAGGGACCTGCTCGCGCCGGTCAGCTCAGAGCGCGATAAGGACGACAGGGGCGATCACGACCTGGAGGTATCGAAGGACGGGCACGTGGAGGGACTCACCGCCCGACCCATCGCGTCCAGGAGACAGTTCGAGAAGTTCCTGGCGGAGGCCACGCGGCGGAGGGGCTCGTTGTCGTGGCGCCGGTCGCACGTGGTCGTCCGGCTGGTCCTCACCAGGTTCCCGCGCGGAAGTGGCGCCGCCCAGGCCTCGTCGTCGGGGGTCGCGACCGCGGCGATGCGGGACGCCCCACCCGCCGTGAGCAGGCTCACGCTCGTCGACGCCGCGGGATCGGAGCGGAGCGCGGCCGGGGCGGACTCGCCGGTGAACAAGTCAACCTCGGCCCTGAGGCGGTGCGTGGACACGCTCGCCGCCAGGGCCAAGAGCGGCGAGGCCGTGGCGTCCATCAGGCCGGTCACCGCGGAGGAGGACGACGGCAGTGTACCCGACGACGCCGGGAGGGACGAGGCTGCGCTGACGCGGGTGTTCCGGGAGTCCCTCGGGGGCAACGCTCGATCGTTCCTGATCGCCTCGGTGTCACCCAGCGACGACGACCACCCGGAGACCCTCGATACCCTTCGATTCGCCGCGTCCATGCGACTGATTCGCGGCAGGGCGATCGTGAACGTGGACCCGGACGCCAGGAGGGTGACCGCGCTGAGGCACGAGGTTGCGGAGTCGGCGCGGGTGCTGGAGGCGCTGAAGAAGGACCTCTCGCTGGCGCGAGTGAGGCAAACGGGTGGGGCGGGTTCGAGGCCGGGTTCGAGGCCGGGTTCGAGGCCGGGGTCCGCCGCGGGCGAACGCCCCGGCACGGGGGCGTTTGGTCCCTCACGACCAAAGAGCGCGATGCCGAAGACGTCGACGAACGAACCGGCCGGAAGGGATCCCCTCGATATTCGCAAGGAGATGCGCGACGCCAGAACAAAGCTCGAGACGAGCGAGAAGCGACTGAAAGCCGCGGAGGGTCGATGGAACGCGAAAGTGCGTGGATACGACAAACAGCGCGCGAGCCACAAGGCGGTTATATCCACCACGCGCCCGTCCACCGACGTGTCGAAAAACGACGACGAGACGCGATGGATGCCGCGGCTGGTGAGGCTCAACGAGGATCCGTCGCTGAATGGCAGCGTCACGCATGTGGTGCGCACCGGCAACACCAGGATCGGCGCCGGGAACGATTGCGAGCTGCGCGTGTGGGGCCTCGGGGTGAAGGCATCGCACTGCGCCGTCAACGTGCGCGTCGCGCCCCTCGACCGCTCTCTGGACGGCTCCGCGGTGAGGAACTCTGCGAGACTCGTGGTGCCCAACCCGAGCGAGGCGGCAGTTTTCGTCAACGGCGAGAAAGTCGACGAGCTCAACGGCGTCGAGCTCAGTCACGGTGACCGAATCTGCGTCGGTTTGAACAGTGGGGTGGTGTTCAGGTACGACGACCCCGCATCCGTGAGCGGCGGCGAGGGTCGCGAGATGCGCGGCGCAGATTGGGTGAGCGTGCAGGCCGAGCTTCGCAGGCAAGCCGCGTCGACGCTGATGAGCGAGGCACCTTCGCCGCCGACGGGGAGGGAGGGAGAGACAGAGGGGGGCGGTGGCGCACGTGGCGAGAGACGTCGAAGATGGCGCGCGGCGCTTCAGAGACGCGTCGTCTCTCTCCTCGCCCTGGTGGATGAGGCGAATGAGCTCTGTGCGGAGATGCGACTCGACGCGAACTTCACCGCCAGGTTCGGCGGCGGCACCATGGGAGCACCCTCGTCCGTCGCAGCGAATAACCCCGCCGCGCCGCTGCTTGAGGTTGCGATGATGCGGGGGGAAGATGACCCTTGGGGTGAACGCGCGCGGGGTGGTCGTCAGATACCGCCCCTGCACGAGGGAGACTTTGCCGATAGGGTCCTTCTCCTTCGACACCTTCATAGCAAGTGGTGGAGGAGCGGCCGCGGACCTGGGCCCCTCGCCGGCGTTGTCACCGCGGTGAAGAAGGGTGATATTGGCGTGGACCCCTTGTACGTTCTCGACGAGATCGGGATGAGGGTGGTCTGCATGGCTGACGTGTGCCCCGCGGCGGCTAAACACGCCGCCGAATCTGAGAACAATCCCAGGGTTCGAAAAGCCCCCAAGGAAAAGGAGTTGAAGGAGGCGGCGACCCCGGCAGCCGCGAAGCACGGCCCGAGCAAAGCCTGGGGCACCCCGGGTACGATCACGCGCTCGCCCGATGCCGCCGGCTTGGTGTCCAGGGCCATCTCGGATCCGTCCACGCCATCCGTGTCCGGCGGCGGCGGCGACGAGGACATCGACCCGGACCCGATGACGCCCGCGGCGGTCCGACGCGAGCGTAGCCTTCGCCTGGCCGCCGAGCAGAAGCTCAGGGACTTGATGAGCGCGGCGGAGGAGGCTGCGGTGGCGCTCGTATCCGAGAAGCAGCTCGCTTTGGCGGCGGAGAAGCGCGCGAAGGAGGCCGAGGCGAAGCTGGAGAAGGCGTTGGACCTCGGCGGCGAACTTCGGCACACCGCGCAGAGACTCGCGGCGGAGAAGAAGACCCTGGAGAACGCACCAAAGCCCGTGGACACATCTCACCTCGCGGGTAAGGCCCTCGCCGTGGCTGAGCAGCTCAAGGAGCAGCTAAGACAGGCGGAAGAGAGAGCGGCTGCCGCCGAGGAGGCGATGAAGGTACAGGCAAAGGAGATAAAGGCAAAGTACAAGGCCAAGGCGGAGAAGGCGGCGGAAGAGTGTCGCGAGGCGGTAGCCGAAGCGGAAGCGAATGTCAAGAAAGCCGAGGCAAGAGCACGAGAGGTGGAGGCGAGGTGCAAAGAAGAGGTGGAGGAGGCGCAGGAGGAGGCCAGGAACGCACGGCCGCTCTTGCCCCTGCCCCCGAATACGGGTCCCCTCGGAGAGCCTCTGACGGTGATTCCTCAAGGCGGCAACGAGAACCAGGACACCTACTCTCGCGCCTCGAACTACGCCGCACAGGCGGACGAGATTGCCAAGAGGATGACCGGGATTAAGCCCTACTATCCTCCCCGGCCGCCGACGCCGCCGGAGGAAAAAAAACTTCCAGATGAGACGGATTTCGAGTGCGCCAGGCGACTCAAGGCTGCCATGAGAGAGCTACGGGTGAAGCTGTGGACGGTTGAGGACCGAAACTTGTTCCTAGAGAAGTGCATGCCCCTGGTTCATGAGGACAAGCAGTTGTGGAAGGCTCAATGTTACGAGAAGCACGCAGACGTGGTGGCATGCGAGACGGCGATTAAGGAGAAGGATCGGATCATCGCAGAGAACGATGCGCTGATTAAACAGATGCGCAAGCAGCTCAAGGCGTGGGAACGGGCAGAGAGAGGCGAGAGCGGCAGCGACGATGATTCCGACGACGAGGAGAAGGAGAAGCCACCCAAGGAAATGACAGAGGAAGAAATGATGAGGGAGTTGGAGAAGTTTGACGAGGCGTTCGCGGGGATTACGCTCGAGGATATTCGCAAACAAGCCAACCTCGTCGGCGAACAGTTTGGTTTGGATCCGATCCCAGAGCCGACACCGCCCGCCGAGGAGATGGAAGAGCTGAGACCGACGCCTTCGAAATCCGGGACGAAGGCGACTCCAACCGTTCCTCGCATAAAGCTCCCGCTGGACCTCAAGCCTCCGAGCCCGGTGCCGAGGCCTGCCAAGAAGTCCCCGGGCGCGGACCCCTTCGCGCCCGTCCCCGTGTCTCAGAAGAAGAAAGCCCCGCCGAGGACCCCGGAGCTACAGACGGAGGACGACTTCGACGACGAGATGTACGGCGATGAGCTCGAACCGACCAGGACGGACGATGCGTACTCGGCCCGAGACGACGGCGAGGCGCTTTCGGACTCTCTTTTTGGCGAGTCCGGAAAGGAGAACGCGGCGCCCAGGTCCAACACGAGGACGCCGAAGCGGTGGGATAACCTGCGCAGGAACCTTGATGAATCGGAGCATCGCAAGGAGGACAGGTGGGATAGGCTCAGGCGCAACCTCGAGGAGGCTGACCTCGACCCGGACCTACTCGAGGGCGACGACGGGGATCCCGCCGACGAGTTTGACTTTGACGAACACCGCGGCTCCACGGTGGGGGGCGTGTACTCGCCGCAGGAACCCGCGAGACCCTCGTCGAACAGGTACAACGCCGGTTCCTCGCGGAAAAAAAGGAAAAAGGGCAAGAAGACGTGCGTAGTGTCCTGATTGTAACCTCGACGCGACAGGTGCTGTTCAAATCTAGATCTAGTCTAAGTGTGTGTTCTACCGGCCAGTGTGTTCTCCTGATGCGCTCATGGCTCGTTGTGCCTGGGTTTCGCGTACATCCAGGCATCCTCCTCGATATCCCTCTCCACCTGGCGCAGCTGCTCCAGCGTTTCCCTGCGCACGGCGCCCCGAGTCTCCCCGAGTTTCTCCTCCCGGGCGCCGATGTCGTCCGCGAGCGCGACCATCGTGGTCTCGTCTAGGGGCACCCGCCCGTCCCTGCCGGCGATGCCCCCTTGGGTCTTCGCGGGGGGTGCACCGACGCTACTGATACCACCTGTGCTGCCGAACGACAGCGCCACGGGCGCGATGGTGGGAGTGGTCATCGGCCGCTCCGTCGCTCTCCAGTGTGGGGTCTCCTCGAAACGACCGCTTCAAAAGTCTACGCATCTCATCTCACAGCGGCCTTCAAGGTTCCTGGTCATTCTTTCCCGAGCGTCGACCCGCGTGGCGCGGTGAGATTCAGTCGCCATGGACGTCGCGCGCGCAGCATGGTTCGACAGCGCCGTCAACCAGCAGAAGACTGAGCTGTTCAACAAGGAGGACAAGTAAGTGCCCCGACGGGGAGAACCCCGGCACCCATCGCGCAACCCCGAGAGAATTGCCATTTCGGGCACAACAATCCGACCGATCGCTCGCTGACCACCCCCTTTCCACCCGACCGCAGATGGGCAGCTGTGGGCATGAGGCAGGACTACGCAAAGGAACTAGCTGATCTAGAGCGCGAGGAGGCCGAAGCGAAGGCGGCGGCGGAGGCTGACGCGGCGGAGGCCGCCGCGGAGGGCGACGAGGAGTGGGTCGGGGGAAGGGAGACTGTGGATCCCTCGACGCTGTCGCAGCGGGAGCGGGACAACAGGATGACGAACCAGATTGGAGCCAACATGTGGCGCACCTGTAACCCCGCGTACGACGCGAGGTCCATGAACACGACGAGCGTGACCAAAGCGGAGTTCACGTACGACCCGGAGGATATCGAGCCCGTCGACAAGACACACTTTCGCCGCCGCGATAACTTCACTTTCTACGTCGAAGCAGCTGCGAAGAGCCATAACCTGGCCAAGGCGAGCGCGAAGGAGGCTTCCGCGGAGTGAGAGCATCAATACCGAATGAATTGTAACATGTACCGCCCCTAGCGTCTATTCTTCTCTCTCTCGTGTGTGTGTGTGTGGGTGTGTGTGTGGGGAGGTGTGTGTGTGTGTGTGTGTGAACTTTCACTCGTGTCGTGCGCGTTTGGTGTCCGGTTCGTCTCCTCCGACCCACTGAGGGACGACGCCGCACTTTCTCAGCTGCTGCCAGACCCTGATCCTGTCGTACCAGAACGCCTCCAAGGCCTTCTGCGCGGCCGTCTTGGTGTTCGGTTCCGCGTCCACGCCGGGGATGATGTGCGTGAGGACCCCTTTCATCGTGAACTTGGGCTCGACGCCGGGCTGTCGCGCCGGGTCAAGGTTGGCGGCGAGCGCGGCCTCCTCCATGCGAAGCCACTCCCTCTCGTCCGGCACCGTGCCCGCGGGTCCGTTGCCGCCGGGGTAAAGCCTGGTGAGGTCGAGCGGGCGTCGGCCCTGAGCCAAGGCCTCGAACAGGTGGTTGATAATGGATGTGGGCTGGAGGGGCTTGCCGCTCTCCTGGGTCAGCGCGATAGTCTCGATGGACTCGCCTTTGCGGAAGCGCTCGTAGGAAACCTCCCACGTGGGCGGCGCACCCTTGCGCCCGGGCTTGTACATCGCAAACTCCCACCCGGGAGTCTCCACGACCCCCAGGTACATCTTGCGGGCTCCGGAATCTCCGCCCGCGCCGGCGGGTGCGGCGGTGACGCGCTCCAGCCCGAGCTCAGCCTTGCTCTGAGCGATGAGCGCCGCGAGGGACTCGACACCCCTTATTATCAAGCCCGCGCCGCGGAGGCCTTCGGCCGTGACTGGCATAGTGTATGCGATGTTCTTGGCCAAGAACGAGGGCATGACCGACCCGGGAGCCATGCCCAGCTCCGCCGCGGTTTTGTCCCGCCACCCGAGCACCCTTCGCAGAATCTCGCGGCAGGTCTCCGCGCGCTCCGCCTTGCCGGACTCGTCGTAGTGTCTCAGCATGCGCACCCACCTGAGCTCCGAATCGAGCGCGGGTCCGGTGCCCGCGTCCAGCTCGGACTGCGGCACGGCGCTGACGTCAACGCCGGCGTCCACCAGCTCCTTGATTTTCTTGTCAGCAATCTCCGCAGCCTCGCGCTCGGCCCTGGCGACGGATTCGGGGATCGGGAGGACGATCGGCGGCAGCTCCGGCTTGTTTTTCTTAGCCTGTCCCGCGCGGCTCAACGCGCCCATGATCTTCTGCGCGACGGCCTTTCCGTTCGGAGTCAGGGAGAAGGTCTCGTACGTGGAGTACGAAGTTTTCCCAGTTCCCTTGGCGACGAGTCCCTCAGCCGCGAGTTGCTGCACCATGTCCTTCGCCGTATCCTTACCCCTGGACTCCCTGGGCAGGAAACTCCGCGCGAACCGGATATGCTTGAGCGCACCCTCGGCCCTCTCCGGCGCCATCCAGGTCGGGGCCTTACCGTCCGTGGCGAGCGCCGCCAGGTTGGTCATCGACGTGCTTCCGCCCCCGAACGCGAGGAGAAGCGCGAGGAGAACCGGCGCAGCCTCGGCGCTCATATCCCGCCGAAGAGCGCTGCCGCCGCCGTTTTTAACCCCCTCAACAACGCGACGGCAGTTATCGCACGTCCCGCACACCCGTCCCCTGCGCGTGTTCTCGTTATCCGGGCATACTGACCAGGTCATCGGCGGGCTCTCGCCGAAATGGCCCAGGATACTCGCGCGCCTGCACACCTCTCGCGACCTCGAGAATCGTTCGAGGGCGTCGGTGCTCTCCTTCTGGGTCTTCCTCGTCGCGGCGTCCAGCTTACCCACGTAGAACTCGTCGCTGTACCTCGAGAAGTCCCCGTCGCCGTAGATCATCTCCACGTCGGAGGGTAGACCGTCTCGACCGGCGCGGCCAACCTGCTGGTAGTACTCCTCCATCGTCTTCGGGGAGCCGTAGTGCATGACCAGCCTGATGTCCGGCTTGTCGATACCCATGCCGAACGCCACGGTGGCGACGACCACCTTGACGGAACCGGTCAGGAAACCCTTGTGCGTCGCGTCCCTCTGCGACATGGGCAGGCCGGCGTGGTAAACCTCGACGCCCGCGGCGATTTTCTGGGTCTCGAACTTGTTCCTGAGCACGGCGGCGATATCCTCCGCGTCCCGCTTGGTGACGGTGTACACCACCACGGACCCTTTCGCGTCGCGACACCTCTCGAACATGTGCAGGTGGTCCGCGGCTCCGCCCCGCTTCTTGGCGACGCGGATGCGAAGGTTGGTCCTGTCGCAGCTGTTCCTGGCGACGTGCGGCTGCCTGAGCGCCAGCACGGCCTTGATGTCGTCGCGCACCTTCTCCACGGCGGTCGCGGTGAGCGCCATGACGGGAACCTCCCCGTTGGGCGACAGCTGTTGCCGGATCAGCGTCAGGCCTCGGTACGACTTGCGAAAGTCGTGGCCCCACTGCGAAAGGCAGTGCGCCTCGTCGACCGCGACCAGACCCAGCTTGCCGGCACTCACCATGTCCCTGAGCCTCGACACGAAGTAGGACGCCCCCGCGCCCCCGTCGGCACCCTCGACATCCCCGACCAGCTTCTCGGGGGTCACGTACACCACCCTGAAGTCGCCGCGGAGCGCTCGCTCCTCCACGGACTTGTCCGTCTGCGACGAGCCCAGGAACGCTGCGAGGTCCCCTTCGACCGCGCCCGCGGTGTTGTTCATGTGCGTCACCTGATCGTTCATGAGCGATATGAGCGGCGACACGACCAACGCGGTCTTCCCCGTGTGCAACGCGGGGAGCTGGTAACACAGCGACTTCCCCGAGCCGGTGGACCAGTACACGCACGAGTCCCTGCCCTGGACTGTCGCGGCGACCACCTCGAGCTGCCCGGGCCTGAAGTCCGCGTGGCCGTAGTACTTGGACAGGGTCTTGCGCAGTTCGTCGGCGAGCGCGGCGGTCACCTCATCCCCCGTTGTCGTGCCGTTGTTGTAGCCGCCGTTCACGCTTCGCGACACCCCCGCGCCGGTCGCGTCGCGCATATCCACGCTGGGGCGATGGGTGCCAACCATGAGATCGGCCCGCTTCGACGGCGTGCCGACCGACGCGGGCGCAGCGCTGCCTCGGTTGTTGCCCGTCGTCACATCCGCCGCCAACAACGCATCGTCGTCCCATCCGTCGTCATCCGGAATCTCGAACGGCATCTTCTTACTCTGCTGAAGGCGTGCGGAGTGGCTAACAAGTCTGAGATCCTGTCTATTCAAACCTGCGGAGGTGCCAACTTTCCAACTCTGTCCTCGCCCACGATTTCCTCCTCCCTTGGCGTCGAGGCGCGTCGTCCCAACCGGAGGAGTCGAGGATGCGGAGGCCACCGCGGTGCACGATACCACGGCGACGAGACGAACCGCGGACCTGGTCGATGAGGCGACGGTGCCGCGGTACCTTCGAACCCGTTGAAAGCTCAGGCGAGCCAGGCACGGCGCGGCGGTCATCTGGTGATCATCATCATCATCATCACGACGAGAGTTTCCCTCCTCCGAGTTTCCTTTCCCTACTTTGACGGCGCGTAGCTCACTTAGATATTTTATTTTCTATTTCTCACTTTTTTAAGACTGCTACTCATAGGACCGGAAAACGTTTTTCAAAATATCCACGTCACATCTGCCCCCCTGGCGCAGCTTTCAGACGTGGACTTCGGGACTCGTCAATCGTTGGTTCAACGGCGCATCTTTCACCCAAACCTGGATGTAAAAAATCGCAAAATGCGGGGGAGGCTGAAAAGAAACGGACCCGTGCACGCCCGAAACGTGGTGAAATCGAAAGGAGCAAATAGACAGAAGAGCGAACGCAATTCGATACAAAAGCTAAATGCTTCGAATCGGCACGGCTGACTCCCGGATTGCCACGTGAGGCGCGGGAAAGAAAAAAGTGCGATCAAAGACCAGGGTCTGGAAACCCAAAAAGCACGGTTTAACGGTTTGGGCAAAAAATTGCACGAAACGTTGCGCTTCCTGCCGAAAAAACCTGCGAAACCGTGAGGCCGCCGCGAGCCTCGTGGAAGCGCAGTGGGCGCCGCGCGGAGGTTAAGACGAGTTGCGAAGGACCGAACGTGTTCACACAGGTCACGGTCACGTCTGGACGCGCATCGAGGCAAGCGGTCACCCGCGGAACCCTACCCAAGCAGGACATCTCCGGGACGAACATCTCGCGTAATTTGGGATTGAGGGTCTCTCGGAAGAAATGCTCGCATGCTTCGCGCGCGGCTCCGGCCTGGACGGGAGGGGTTGCAAGCGACAACGCATGAGAATACAACACGACGGGCGTAAGAGCTACCTTGCTCATCCGTCAGCGGGTGAGTTTCCGGTTTTCCGCGCCCCCGACATCCCTCCGTCACGCGTTTCCGGCCCGCGCCTTCGCCCGCTTCTTTCGGTAGATTGTTTCGCACGATGGCGACGTCTCACCTCGTTTCGCCCCGTTCGTGCGCGCAGAGGAGGAAGAACAGGTGTCCGCTCAGCTCGCGGTGTTCAAGGATAAGATGGCATCAAGGTAAGAGTCCCCCCGAGCCAAAAAAAACGCGTCCGGAGCGCTCGACGCGACCGTCGCGACCCGTTTCCGCACCCTCCCCCGAAATGTGCGTGTAACGCAGAAAACTCCCTGGTCTCGGGATCTGCCGGGAAAAGGCGCGCGGCGTGCGCCCACCGCGTCGCGCGCGCTCTCGGAAACCTCGCTAAGACGGCGTATCTCACCCACACGACCCCTACATTACCCATCGCAGAAATCGAGACGACGTCGAAGAGGTCGCACTGGGCGGTGGGGCTAACGGGATCAGCTTCGTGAACGGCCCGAGGACGAGCGTGGAGCTCGGGGGCGATGTCGCCGTCTACTTCAATGGGACGCTCAACGAGGAGCTCAGCAACGATTCCGAGAGCTGCGCGCACGAAATCTGGCGGCGGTACAACAACAGGCAGCAATATTCGAGTGAGTCACCGCCCTCCGAGGCCAAACCCCGCGCGGA
>Ga0257106_1000036_pt1 | contig 71969 bp, 50 predicted proteins | sample LP_taG_3_FD_190177 | JGI IMG/M metagenome (GOLD analysis project Ga0257106, IMG submission 190177) | Marine microbial communities from Northeast Subartic Pacific Ocean, Canada - LP_J_2011_P26_10m | ecosystem: Environmental > Aquatic > Marine > Oceanic | place: Canada: Northeast Subartic Pacific...
GTCGCGACGCCGATGACGAGCGAGAAGACGAAAGATGGCATGAAGATGAGATGTCGGTTTGACGAATCGCACGTCGACGCGATCGAATCTTGGATAGACGCGTACGAGGAAGAGTTACCGGCGTTGACGAACTTTTTATGTCCAGGAGGTACGAAATTCGCGGCTTTTTTACACCAAGCGAGGGCGATATGCCGAAGGTGCGAGAGGAAAGTACAACCGATGGTGGAAAGTGGGGACGTGGAGAAATCGGTCGGGATGTACTTGAACAGGTTGTCGGATTATTTGTTCGTGGCGGCGAGAGTGGCGAATCATCGGGTAGGCGTGGAAGACGTGTCCTACAAGAAAGCGTAGATTTTTTAAAGTAGATATCTCAGAGAGTTCACCATATTGTAGAGACGCGCGCAAGCAGCAGTACTAGGTTTAAATACATACATACAGATTAAAAATACACACATCATCAGATGTATCTTTTAAAGTTCAATGAGAGCCCCGTTCATCGTAAAGAACTGTTCCAACTCCTCCCTCGTCTCGCAAACGATATCGAAATGTTCTTTGTTCGATGCATCGCTTAAATCGTGAGATCCCCAATTTACACCTATTGAGAACATGCACCCAGCCACTTTCGCGGCTTTCCCATCGCTCGGCGCGTCTCCAACGTAAACCGCGGTGGATACGTCTACGTTCAGTTTCTCGCAAAGCTCTCGAATGCCTTCCGGTTCTGGTTTCGCTTTCGAAACATCGTCGGCGCCTAAACTCACTTCGAAAATAGAATCTAATTCGTTCACCATGACGACCCTCCTCGCGTACTCTCCGCACGCGTTCGATAACGCCGCGTGTCTCACGCCTCCCGTCTTCTTCGTTCTCTCGACGATTGTCCGAATGCCAGTAAACAATCCAGCCGTCTCCGTCGTCACTAATCCCACGTAATATTCATCAAAACTCGCGCCTAACTTCTCCCCTAACTCTCTTTCGCCCTCGCTATCGCCACACACGTGATAGGAAAACCTCTTCGGGGTCGTGTACTTGCTCCCACGTTCGTACTGCTCGAGCGATATCTCGGGCAACTCGTACTTTTTGAGCACCGTGTTCGTCGCTTCGAAAGCTAATGTAGTGGTGTTTGCCAGAGTACCATCGACGTCCCAAACGATCAGAGATAGTTTTGAAGAGGAGGAGAAGGAAGAGGAAGAGGAAGAGGAATACACCCGTCCTTCTCGCGGGCTTCGTCGAGCCGAGGTGGCGTTTGTTGTCGTCGTTGCGCCCGTCGATGTTCTTCTTCTTCTTCGTTGTTTTTGATGATGATGATGATGAAGCGTTTCCCTTCTCGTTAACGATGATGACGACGACGACGACGACGACGAAGGGACGACACCAAAGAGCGAATGAAGGAAAAGTGATGATACTGCCGATGTTGATCGCAGCATGCGGGTCTCTCCCGCGTGCGCACACTGCGCACACCTCCAAAGCACGTAGATAATAAATAAAAGTGAAGAATTGAAGAGCAACGCGTTCAAGATAAATTTCTTATATATACACACACAGAGCAATCTGCAATGATATTAATGCTTTCTGTTATCCTTCTTGTTCTTCTTGTTCTTGTTCTTCTTGTTTTTTTCGTCGTCTGCTACCAACTCCGGATTGACGACAATCGGCGCGACGTGCTTGTCCCACAGATGTACGCTCTCTCGCGCCATGTCTTTCGCGCCTTTCTGTAACTCGTCTACGATCACCGTCGGCTCTTCCATGGTTTTCTTGGCGATTCTTTCAACCTCTCGCGTGATGCCTTCCGATTTCTCTTTGAGAAAGGACTCAACTTTTTTAAACTTTTCAGTCGAGCGCACTTTGTCAGCTTCTTGTTTAGCCGCAGAGACGGTTTTCAACGTCGCTTCTTTCACGTGCGGGTAGTTTTCTCGAGCGAATTCGACCGTCTTCACGGTTGCAATTTTCGCAGTTGGAATGACGGTATCTCTCAACCACATTTCCGTGGATTCCAGGAGTTTTTGCGATTTGGTTTGGTTTCGTCTTTGTTCTTGTTGCTGTCGTTGTCGATGTTGGTGGTGCATGAATCTTCTTCCACTCGGCGCACCAACAGAAGACGATGGACCAACGTACCCGTTTGCGCTATTACCACTGCTACCGCTATATCGTCCGCTTCTGTAACGCTGTTGTTGTTGATGCTGCTCGTCGTCGTCGTCGTATTGGGCCGCCAATCGCTGTCGAAATTCCTTTCGGAATTTTTCACGGTTCAACGGAGGACCGTCTCGATCTACGAGCGTCGCTTGGAGTTCCGCAGCGGCGTACGCCGCAGCTTCTGCAGCCTCTGTAGCTTGGTCCGCCGCCGCGCGTGCGTCCGCCGCCAGCGATAACGCGCGCATCAAGCGCGGACTTCTCGTGTTTATGCTGTTGCTCTCGTGCGATTTGCCTCGCATCGGAGCTGGAATATCAAACGTCTCTTCTTCTTGTTGACGTTGTTGTTGTACAGATGATGGAGGTGCAGGCTTTCGTGATTGATGTATTTGTTGTTGTTGTTGCTGCTTCTCCGCGCGCTGTTGAATCTCTTCAATCTGTTGCAGTTCCTCCAGCGCTTGTCGTTCCCTCGCTTCGATCTCGTCCTTTTCCTTCTTCTCGGTTTCCAAATCTACGTAGTGTCGCATCGCTTCGGCTATCAATTCTTCCGCCGACTGCTTTGGCGCTTTCGTGCTATTGCTACTCGCTTTACTACTGTTATCATTATTGGTCGTCTCTGTACCGACGCTACTTTTCGTCGTCGTCGTCTTCGCCGCATCCATCGCCGCTTTCCTCCTCTTCGATTCTTCCTCCCTCTCTTTTCTCTCCACGTTCTCCGTCACTCGCCTTCTTTCCTCGTCTTGCTTCTGCCCGACGTACACGACGTTCTTTCCATCCGGTGGCCTCATCGCACTCGTCGGTAAATTCGCGTTCCGTCGCATCCGTTCGTTCTCCTCTTTCACCTTCTTCTCGCTTTCGATTCGAACGAACTTCGCGAGAAACGAGGCCACGATAGCCGCCACGCCCAGCGAGGCAAACGGCACAAACAGAGAACCAGAGAAGTTATCGTCGCTGCTGTTGCTCCCGCCATCACCATCATCACCTCCACCACCTCCCCCGTTTCCCCAGTTATCATCGGTTGGTGGTTTATTCCCTGGCGGCGGCGGCGGCGCGGCGTCTTCCATCGGCGCCACCGAGGCAGCCTTTGGCCTCAACAGAATTCTTCTTTGTTCTCCTCTCTTCTTTAACGATCCCCGAGAAAAGGTGTCGTTCGAAGAACCACACCTTTTCACCACGCCACGAGAAGGAGGAGGAGAAGACAAAGAAGACGAAATCGTCGTCTTCGTGCCGATCATCATCATCGCGATCATCACGTTCGTCTCTTTTACTGTTGTGTGTGTTATCACTTTTATTAATTCAAAGCGTGTCCAAGAGAGAGGAATTTCTGACTCCAATTTGGCCCAATTTCCCCCTAAAAAGTAAAAATTGAACGAGTGTTGTTGTTGTCGTTCTAACGCAACGTTTTTTATCGTTATAATCACGTATTGACAAATCTTAGAGCTACTAAACGATAATATGAACATCGACCCCCTTCTAATCTTCCTCCTCCTCTCCCGTCACGTCGGCCATCTCCTCGTCTCCTTTTTCTTTCTTCGTTTTCTTATACTCTTCCATCTCTCGTTCGTAGCGCTCTTTGTCCTTCTTGGCGAGCTCTTCGTATTTCACCTTTTCGTCGTCGGTGACGGATTTCCATCGAACGCCGAGTTCTTTGGCGACGTCCGTGATGGAAAAGTCCGGGTTTTCCTCTTTCACTTTCGCGCGCATTTCCGCGGAGAAGATCATGTACGTCGACAACGGTCGTTTTGGCGCGTTGGGGTCTTTTTCTTTCTTCTTCTTGGCGTGGGGAGAGCCCGAGTTTGTTTTCGCTTTCTTCTTCGCCGGTTTCTTCTTTTTGCCGCCTCCGTCCGAGTCTGAATCCGAGTCGCTTTCTGAGGACGATGAATCGGTCGGTTCGCCCCCGTCCGAGTCCGAGGCACCTTTGAAGTCTTCGTCTTCCTCGGAATCTTCGTCTTCGTCGGAACCTCTTTCGAGATCGGGACCCGCGTCGTCGATGCCGGCCATGTCGTCCTCGTCAATCAAGCGATCCGCCAAGGCGTTGGCGTCGACTTCACCCATGGGTAAGCCCTTCGCGGTTAAAAAGTTGACCAAATTTTGAAACTCTGTTCGGGAGATGCCGTGGAATTGGTAACTCAAACCTTTCTTCGTCGTCAACGTCAAATCGAACGTCTTACTCGCGCCGGCGCCGCCGCCGTGGCGTTCAAATTCACACTCGGAAACGTCCTCGTATCGAACCAAAATCGGCGGTTTCGGCAAATAAAAGAAGCCTCTCTCGAGTAAGTACAACAAACCGACGTCGGCTTTGTGCGAGACGCGAATGGCGGCACCGCCGGCTGGGGAGACGAACGTCCCTTGTCTCGTCAATTTCACGCCCGCCACCGCTTTCAAAACTCTCGCAAAGACCTCACCAGCCGCACCGGTGTACTCCTCCTCCACGGCCTTGAACCTCTCCTCCATTTCCCCGGTAATTTCGATATCGTCCGTCTCTTTATTCGGTTTCCTCGGCGCGACGGTGATGATATCGTCGTCGTTGAACACCGTCACGATGAACGAATAAAACGTTTGTCCTTTCCTAATCGGTGGATCCAAAGCTACCACCACGTGCGTCTGATGCGCGTTCGGTTTCGGCAACGCGTACACTCTCACCACGGACGTGTAATTAATCTTAAAATCTGCGGCAGAACCAGTCACTCGAACAAAGTTCGGATGCAACGCAAACGTAACCTTTCCTCTCGGCACGACCAAGTTGGCGTCCTCGAACGCGCACACCGGCTCGCCCAACGCCGGTCCAGTCGCCGCAATCGCATCAATCGCCGTCGCCAATCGTTGCACTGCCATATCATCTGCATCATCCACGTCCTCCCCTGCCCAAGTCTCCGCGGTCAACGGGACATAAAACGCCATCTCGACTAAAGCGTCTTTACTCTGTTTCTCGTTCTCCTTTCCTTGTTGCATCTCGACGATCAAATCGTTCTTCCCGATTGGGTTCACCCCGGCTATCGCGTTCGCGTTCACCTCGAACGAACACTTCTCGTTCACCTCGAATTTAAAATTGCTATTAGAGACGACGATGTCCCCCCAGTTTCGTCCGTTCGGTTGACACTCTCTTTGTCTCACGCGAACATTTTCAAACTGCGCAGCGACGAACTCTTTCAAAGGCTTCACGTCAGCGCCTCGGAAACCTTGCAAAACGATCGTTTTCGCTGAACCTTTTTCCGGTTTTACTCTCAACAAAACCTGAACGCCACCGGGGACTTGCGAGTAGTTGATCTCTTTGATATCCGTCGCCGGTGCGAATATCTTTTTACTCGCGTGAGAATGATCTTCTTTTTCTCCGTTTTCTCCTCCTTTCGAATTTGATGATGTCGCAGTCCAAGTGACACCGGTGGCATCCATGACGCACGTGCCGGGAACTTTCGGCCCGTTCGTGATTAAATCGATTGCGGGGTATTCCAATTTATCCGTCATTTTGTTTCTCTCTCTCTCTCTAACTCTGCTTAAACTGCTCCTGCTGCTCTTCCTAATGATACAATTTTCTGCTCTATGTTTTGACGCTGTGTAAAGGAGTCCTTTAAAAAAATTTGAAAATGTGAGAGACTTAAAAAAATTTAGCGGGTTAAACCCTATTTACTCAATTTCCCTCACGTCTTCTTCTTGATTTGATAAAAATATCTTTCTGAGGGAAAAAAGCAGAGGTTTTTGCAGTCACCTCAACGAATCCTTACAATTCCGCACTGAACATTCACACACACACCATCTGTCTCTTCTCTCTCTGAGAAGATGGAGACGCAGCTCCTCGTTGGACGGCGACACACACCTTTTCTCTGTTCCTCTTCTTCTCTGTCTCTGTCGAAGAAGTTAAAGAAGAACAGAGGTGGAGGAGGAGGTGCGCTTTTTAGTATTTATTTTTTTAACCGACAATTTTTCCAAACATCGATCCTTTCTTTTCTCCTACATCTCTCGCTAAAACTGTATTTCTTTTGTCTTATATCATTAGGAGGAGACAGAGTATTAGGAGGAAAAAAATCACCATCGATGGTGGTCAAGAACAAAGCAATCGCGGACCCGTCGTTCACCACCAGCAGCGAAGAGAATAATAACAACAACAACAAAACAGAAGCAACCGTCATCCCCCAGCAAAAGCAGGCCCAGGGGGTTTTACAGATGCGATCGTCCTCATCAGGAAGAGGAAAAAAAAGAGGGCAAAAAGTGCCAAAAAGTGAAACCTCAAATCTAGAGCAACAGTTGGTGGAAATGAACGAAGAAAAAGCGAATCAGCGCGTTCGCGGAGGTATACAAAGCCGGGAATTCGCGACGGTACAGATGATCATGAAAATGGAAGAGCAGTGTCGAGTGACGTTTCAGTTCCCATCGGATTTTGATCGAGAGGTTGGACAGACGTTTAAAGTGTTTGGGAGGTTTAAAGTTATTTTGAGCGAGAAGTTTGTCGAAGAGGCCCCGACGGAAGTGACCGGGAACGTCATCGCGCACGATAAGAGTCCAGCGATGGAACAGTTTCGAAAATTGGAACCAGGGGACGAGGTGAAGATTTCGTGCTTTCGAACGTCCGATTTGATGGATGGTCCCGAGTGCGATGACATTTACAATCACGTTTTGGAAGAGGAAGAGGAAGAAACGAACGAGGACATGAAAGGCGCGCAAAGTCTTTACCAGGACGACGACGTAGACGACGACGACTTGTTAAAGATCACGCTCGGGAGCGAAGGTGAAGCCAATCACGACGAAATTTTGGAAGCGCATCGACGAAACTTGGAACACGCGGCGTTGGAATCGCCTTTGGCGGTGACGACGGGTGAACAACAACAACAACAACGCTCGAGCGCGGGTAGGGAACAAGGGTACGTCTCCGAACAATCGTTTTTCGGCGATTCAACCATTCCGGATGCGACGCCGCAGTGTTTCGTGGAACACCCCGGGGTTATCTCGTGTTCGAAAAGGTTAGTTAAAGAGAACGACGACGGTTCGTTTGAGTTATGGATTAAAACGAAGGCGTTTCAAGCGGTGGATTCCGATCCTTCCATTTACGAATCGGTTTCAAAGAGAGGCTTGATTGCCATGGGCGCGAAAGCGTTGGAGGAAGAAGCCAAGCAGTTCTCGGATAAGTGCAGAAACGAAGCCGTGGACGAAACGACCAGAGAGGCGAGCGAGTTTGCCAGAGAAAGAGAAAACATCCACGCGGGCATTACCAACATTTTGCAGCACGGCGACATCGTCAACTGCGTCTCGCTCGCGAAATTGAATTCTTTTGGACATCCGACATATAAATTGCGCTTGCGATGCCGAGATAGCGGAAGAGAGATTGATTGCATGTTTAAACCGAAAATTGTCGGCGATGGCGACGGGTGGCACCAAGTCTTGATGGAACTCGTCGCGTATAAACTCAATCGCGTTTTAGGAATGGATTACGTCCCGCCGACGGCGTACAGAATGAATCGAAAAGGACCGGCGTGTTCGAAGAAAGATACACAAATGGGGAGCAATCCAATCCAATGCGATTACAAAGAGTTTGACGAAGGGGCGTTTATCTATTGGGCGCAAAAATCACAAACGTTGAAAGAGGTCCATCCGGAACACTGGAAGACTTCGCAGAAGCAAGTCTTGTCGGACACGAGAGTCATGGACGTGTTACTCGGAAACTCCGATCGGCACCACGGTCATTTTCTCTTTGCCGAACACTGGGTAGATGCGAATCCAATTCCAGAAGTGTTTAAAAACGAAATCAGCGACGACAACGGCGATCGACAACATAAGAACAATCACAACAACGTAGAAGACACGCGATCGAATCATTATCCAATTTTGATTGACCACGCGGCGGCGTTTAGAGACGGCGCCTGGGTCGACATGACGCACGAAAACGCGTTCCAAACCGGACCAACGTTATGCGTTTCCGCGAAGACGTACTTCCGGCTGCGATTACTGGACGCTCGAGCGATTGCGAAAGAGTTTGACGGTATTTTGACCACGTCCGAATGCCGCCGACTTTTATCCAGACGCAACGACTTGTTGCGGTATTTAGACAATCTCGTGGCCGAGAAAGGCTACGAAAATGTCATTCTGTAAATTACTACTAACATCCCTGAAATTACTTTACTATACTAATAATAATACGAAGATATATAAGAGATTGAGAAGAACGAGAGAGAGATTGAGAGAGTAGAAAATAAGTTCAACGTAATTGATTGACGATAACTACTGGACCAATCATCGTTATAAAATACAACCGTGTAAAAGATAAAACTGTTACATAACGAAACTACTAAGAAATATTATAAATACAAACCCCTCGATCGACGTCTTTCTCTTTTTAAAAGAAACCGCACCCTCTGCTCTTCGCCGGTTTCAACACCTTCCCGTCTCGCGGACCGTTCACTTCGTGCAATATATCCCTCTCCTCCTCCGTTAACTTCACCTCAATCTTCAACTCGCACGGTTTCACAAAGCTCTCCAAATACGCGATTCTCGTCTCGTACTCTTTGATCTCTTTCGCGAACATCGTCTCCGCTTCTTGCCTTTTCGTTTCCAACTCCTCCAACTTTTTCTGCGTCTCGTGCAACTGCACTTCCGTCTCCGTCAACATCGTTTGCATTCCACTCACCGCGGACTGCAAATACTCGTGCTTCTTCGCTTGAAACTGTTCCTCGGCTTCTTGCCTCAAAACTTCTTCTCTCTGCGCTTTCTCCTCCGCCACGTCGAGCATTTTCTTCATCCCAGATAACGCGGAGTGTAAATCTTCGGGAGATTCGAGCCCGTAATCGTGCGTTGAAATCAGAGACGCATTTTCAGAGTCTTGTATGAGTTGTTCCAGCTTTTTGTTCTCCAAGGCTAAGGCGTGTAGTTGCACGCGCACGCGAGCCAGCTCTTCTTTCTTCTCGCGGTAGGATTTTTTCGACGCGAACATCTTTACTTATGTATACGAGTAGACAAATATAATAGAGAGATATTTATGTCTGTTTGTTTTGTTTTATTTTTTTTGGTGTTGTTTTTGTTGTTGTTGTTGTTTTTTGTCTCCCTCTTTCTTTCGTTCTCCTTCTGCTTGAAAAAACCCAAAAAACAGCCGTCAAATTTCATCAACTTTTTCTCACGAAGCGCCGCATTCTCTACTTTTTGCCACTCAGAACGCGCGTAAACTCTCACTAATCATCAGCGTTCTTTTCTAAAATAATCTCTTTATTATAAAAGGAACATTAAAATCATAAAAATGGCATCAAACACCATGGCGTTTTCGTCGTCGTCGTTGTTGCAAGTAGTCGTAAAATCATCTAAAATAGGAAGCCCCCTCAGAGGGAAAACCTGTATTGCGATGGCCGGGAAGCCGTTCGAAGTGCCGAAGAAATACACGAAAGTACAACCAATGGGAGGGCGAGTTTTGATTAAAATCGCGGAGACGGAAAGAGAAACGAAAGGGGGCGTTTTGTTGACCGAAGGGAGTCAACAGAAACCAACGAGTGGTGCGTTGTCTTCGTCGTCGTACAATGGAAATTTTGTTTGTCTTCTCCTTATCTCGAAGAAGAAGAAGGTTGCTTCCATTGAGAATACTAAGCGCTGACATTTTTTTTTTCTCTCTCTTTTGCTTCTTCTTTTAGGTGACGTGGAAGCGATCGGCGACGATGTCCACGGCGTCAAACCGGGCCAAACCGTCTTGTACAACAAATTCGGCATCGGCGCGGACGATATGATTCTCAACAACGAGGAATTTACCATGCTTCGCGAACTCGACTTGATAGGCACGTTTCCGAGATCCAACGCGAGCGTAGACGACATTCCAAACTTGGAACCCTTAGGAGACCGCTTGATTTTGACGTTGAGAGATGCGGAAATGCAAACTAAAGGTGGAATTTTGTTAACCAGCGGAAGTCAAGAAAAGCCGGTGCAAGGCACGGTTTCCAAAGTCGGCCCGGGCGCCTGGGACGAGGAGAAGAAAGCGCTCAAGCCGATGAACGTGAAAGTCGGCCAGGAGGTTGTGTATTTCAAATACGCCGGGGATCAGATGCAAGACGGGGAGGGGAAGAAGTACGTCGTCTTGCACGAGTCCGACGTGTTAGCCGTCTTGGATTAATTATTATTAATAACAATCTTATATAGCCACCACACACGACGACATTTTTTTTAATACGTACTACTACTGACTTAAACAACACACAACAAGAACACACTCTCTTCTCTCCGTTTTTTTTTTGTGGTTTGAGAGATGCCGGAGAACCGAGTAAGGAAGAAGCACTGAGTAAGTCCAAAAGGTTACTCAAAAAAAGAGAAAGAGTAACCCTTTTGACTGAGGAGAGCAGAGAGTGAGTAAGAACTCTGCACTAGAAGACAGCCCCCTCTATCGAAAAAAAATTTTTTACGAGAAACGACGAGAAAATCTCTCTTTCATCGCTTTCGTATCTTCTTCCTCTCATCATCATCTCATCCATTGAATTTTAAATGATCCTCATATAACGCACACGTTTTTCATCCACAACTAAAACACAAACAACAATGGCTGTCACTGTCAACGCACTCTTTAAGAAATCCGCTCCGGCTCCGGCCAAGACGGTCAAGAAAACCGTACGTTCCGTTGTTTTTTTTCTTTTGTTTTACGAGAGTAAATTTTTATTCATTCACTCACCCGCTCGCATCATCAATCTTTTTTTTTACAAACAGGTCCCGGCGAAGAAGGCGGTCCCGGCGAAGAAGCCAACTCCGGCGAAGAAAGCCCCGGTGACGGTGAAGAAGACGGTCAAGAAGGCCGCTCCGGTCAAGTCGACGGTGAAAACCGCGGACTTGTCCAAGTGGTACGGTAAGTATTAAAACTCGTAGTACTAATAATATGTCTTTCCCGAAGTCCTCCTCCTCTCGGGTGTCTGTGGTGGAAAAGAGAAAGAGATATAGAAGGAAACGGCGCTCCTTGTGGCCGAAACTCGATCTTTTTTTGGTCTTTTTCTTGGGGCGGTTTTCTTTTTTTGGATTTTGTCATCGCTTTGGTCTTGTTTTTCACCCCCACGAAAAAAAGAGGAGAAAAATTTTCAATCCTCTTTTTAAGAATAATAATAATACGAATAATAAGAAGGAGAAGGAGAAGAAGAACGCTCGAGAACGAAAAAGAAGCTTTGAGGGCGTTTCTGTGCGTTTTAAACATCAATGTACTGACCGACGGACAATTTTACTCTTCTTCTTCTTCTTCTTTTTTACCACCCCCAACAAAACTTTTCAGGCCCGCAACGTAAGTTGTACCTCCCGTCTGGTCTCTTGACGACGGCGGACATCCCGTCCTACCTCGACGGTAAGTTGGCCGGTGATTACGGGTTTGACCCGCTCGGTTTGGGCGCGGACGGTGCCATCAAGCAATTTCGCGTCGCGGAAGTCATCCACGCCAGATGGGCTATGTTGGCCGTCCCGGGTGTCGTCATTCCGGAAGCGCTCAACGTCGCCGGCGGCGACTGGAGAGAAACCGGTAAGGTGTTTTTGGAAGGTTCCACTGGAAGATTCGGCCCGGCCGAATTGTGGTTGGGCATCGCCGTCGCTCCGTTGATTGTCTTGATGGGCGGCGCGGAAAAGTTCCGATCCGACCCGGCCTCTGCGCCGTCTGGCTTTGTCCCGTTCAAGGGCTCGTTCACCGGCTCGGACTTTGCCAAGTTGGACCCGATCAACCCGGGCGGACCGTTGGACTTTTACAACGTCGCGGCCACCCCGCAAGATTTGGAAATCTTGAAGGTTAAGGAGATTAAGAACGGCCGATTGGCGATGATCGCCATGTTGGGTGTCTTCGTCCAAGGTGCGACGACTGGCGAAGGGCCAGCGGCGAACTGGGGTAAGCACGTCGCCGATCCGTTTGGCTACAACTTTGTCACCTTGAACGCCGTCGACCGTACTCCGGTGCTCTAAATTTTCTTTATTATTATTGATTGGTATACATAAAACAGAAGCAATATATATATAAAGTAGTAATAAAAAAGGAAGATTTAAAAAGAGAGAATGGAAGAGGAAGAGGAAGAAGAGTGTTTGGAGGAATCGTGAGTGTTTGCGCTATGCGACGAGACCAAAGACATCTAACGTGTTTGATGAAGAAAGAGAGAGAAAAGTCAATCGAATATTTTGCGCGGGGGAGTGTTATCAATATCTAGCCGAGAGAGATAAAATGCAAGTGCAGACCGTCGTTTTGTAATACTTACTGTATGTGCGACGTGTTTGTGCTCTTTCTTCTGTAGTCGTATATTTCGCCTCTCATCCCACACCTTCCCATGATGAAAATCCGTTCGTTATCCAAAGTTGCTTCACACATAAATTGCGAATAGTATTACTCTCTCTACTCCGTCAACATGTTCGCAACGACATCATCATCATTAACAAAAACAACAACAACGATACTATCGTTATCGTTATCCAATCGCCGACGATTGCGCAGTGATCATCATCCTTCGATGATGGCGAAGAGTTCGTCGCAAAAGCATCATCGTCTCAAAAGAGAGGAGAGAAACACTTTACGCCGGAAGGACGACGAAAAGATGATGATTGCAGAAGGACGACAAAGACGAGCGAAGCTCCAGAAAACTCGCGCGAATGGAGAAGACGCGAATATATTTTCGTTCCCTCTCGATGGCCCGTCCGCGCCGGAGAAGAAATTGGTTTTAGTCACAAATTCCGTTCGTTTGAAGAGCGTTTTGAAGCTCCTCTGTGTCCTTTTAGTCTGCGGATGGTCCATGCGGTCCGCGCACGATCCATCTACATCTTCTTTAACTTTGTTGAAAAGAGCGTCTGGGAGCGTTACACTAGGTTTTCTGTTGGCTTTGATCGGGTATAAAAAGAAATCTTTGGATTTGTCCGGGGCGGTCTCGGCGTCCTTGGTCGGCGTCGCGACTATCTTTTCCGGCGTTCGATTCGGGTTGACGTTGGCGTTTTTCTTCTTCAGCGGGTCCGCGGTGACGAAGGTACAAAGCGAGGTGAAAAAACAGGTCGACGAGCACTTTAAAGAAGGTGGAGGGTTAAGAGATTTCGTGCAAGTGATGGCGAACGGGTTGGTGCCTACGATATTGGCCGCGGCGAGTTTATATTCTTTAGGCGGTTTGAGTTTCATCGCGAACACGACCGGCGCGGGAGCGTTTGCGGAGGCGATCATTAGTAGCGGTGGTAGCAATAGTAGCATTACTAACGCGACAACAAAAGTAGCGTCGACGTTAGCGGTAGCCTTTTTGAGCTACTTCTCGTGTTGTGGCGGCGATACGTTCGCCTCGGAGTTGGGCGTCCTCTCTAAATCGAAACCGAGATTGATAACCACCTTCTGTCGCAAAGAAGTCGAACCGGGGACCAACGGCGGCGTATCCTTACTCGGCGTCGTTGCGAGTATTTTCGGCGGTCTCGTCGCCGCCTCGGGCTGGGCCTTAGGCGCGTACATCACTTCCGGTGTCCGAACTGAAATCCTGTATGCGCTCATCATCGGTGCTTTTGGCGGCTTCTTCGGTTCCTTCGTCGACTCCGTCCTCGGCGCGACGGTTCAATACAGCGGCTATTGCCGCGAGCGTAAAAAAGTTGTCAGCAAACCCGGACCGACGGTGACGAAAATTTCAGGTTTGGAAATTTTAAGTAACTCTGGTGTGAACGTCCTGTCCGCGTCCTTCATCGCCGTCGCGTTTGGTGCTTTGTATTATTATCGTATTTGATTGATGTTATCGTCGAATACTACGTGCTGCTAGTAGTAAGCTCTTAGTCAATTTTCAACGCGAATGAAACGCCACAATACAAACATGTCGTCGTCGTCTGAGCTAAAGTCCTCCTTATCCACGATAACCATTAATTCCCACCCGACCACGTTCGTGTGCACGCTCTTCAGCGACCGAATCTTGCTCGTCATCACGCAATTAAAAACGTTCGGTAGCATGTTTACCGTCGGGGAATCCGTCGCCGACGGTGTTTTTTCTTCCTCGTCGAATCAAATAACCGCCAAGTGCGTTCTCGGACATAAGGAGGACTCCGGGTTATCGGAAACCGTGTGCGCGAGAATTAATGAGTTTTTGAGAGAAAAAGTGTGTTTTACAGAACAGAAGATGGTGGTTTTACCGCCTTTGTTCGTGACTTTAGGGGTGAGGAAAGACGTACAGATGGAGGAGTTGAGAACAATCGTGAAAGAAGCGGTAGAATGCGTGTTGAAGACGATGAATGAATAACGATGCACAAATACGAAATTTAAGAGGGGAAAGAGTAAATAGTAGATAGTAGTAGCGAGTAGACGCAGAGAGAGTTGTAATATTATTAGTTAGATAGTCATCGATAGTATCAAGTTACTTCTTATACACGTTGCTGCTAAAGTTCTTCTTTCGGAGGAAACGTATTCTCTGGCATCTCTTCCACCTCTGGTTCTTCTTCTTCTTCTTCTCCGTTCCCGAACATGGCTTCTTTCGCTTTCTCCATGTTCTTCTTCTCTCTTTCTTCCTTTATCTTCTCGTCGCGCCACTTGCGAACGTTTTCGCTCCCTTTGACCGTTTCGTTTTTACCGTCGTGTTGAATCAAAATGTCGATATCGTCGTCGCCTCTCTTTACGTTCATCTTATCTGCCGTGACTTTCCCGTCGAACTGTATTCCATTTTCTTTCGCCTCTCGTTCCATCTCCTCCAAGAGTTGTTCTTTTTTCTTTTCTCTCTTTTCGAACAAATCTTCGTTTGGGTTCGCGCCGGCTTCTTTCAAAACGTCCACCATGTCCTTTCTCCCGGTCATCTGCGCTAACTTAATCGCACTCAGCCCTAAATCCATCATCGCTGTCTTCTGAACGTACGTCACTATCGCCCCAGCTTCGACTAAAACTTTCACGCTCTCTACATTTTTCGACATGACCGCTCTCATCAGCGCCGAGTACCCGATCGAATCGATTTCGTTCGGATTGGCGCCGTAATCGAGCAACAAATCAATCATCTTCGCTCGTCCTAAATGCGCCGCTTTCATGATTGGCGTAAAATCTTTCGTCTGCCCGATCCTTTTACACGCTTCTTTCAAGTTTGGTTTCCATTTGAGAAGGTCTTCGAGCTCGTCGAAGTCGTCGTCGTCGATCGCTTCGTGGAGCGACCCGGCCGGTGATTCGCCTTCGCGTATTTTCTTCTCTTCCTCTTTTCGTTTCTCTTCTCTCATTTTCTTCTCCTCTTTACGTTCGAGTTTTTTTAATCGTTTCTTCTCACGTCGCTCTTGTTTCCGTCTCTCTTTTGAGTTGATTCTTATTTGATTGTCCTCGTCCTCCTCGTTCAAATCATCATCCTCGTTGTTATTAGTAGTAGTACTTTTACTCGTGGACACTTCTTCGGGAAATCGATCGAATTGCGTTTCGATTCTTTCCCCCAACTCCGCGGAATTCGAATCCTCATCTTTTTTAGTGTTGAAGAACGACCACGCGTGCGCTTCTCGAACGAATGCGAACGGAAAGGAGAGAAGAATAACAGACAAAACGAGTTTAAGAAGAACGCTTCGACGAGCTCTTCTTCTTTGTCTTCTTCTTCTTTCGCATTTAATAAGCATGTTTGATGATGATGAACGAAAGAATTAAAACTGAGGAATTTGTCTGTGTGTTGTATATTTTACTTACTTTATCGAATAAAATAATGTCTACGTGTTGTCTTCTTCTTCTCTCTCCTCTCTCTCGAACGATAGTTTGCGACGAGGAAAACGAGAGGACGAGAGTACATGTTTCCCTTTCTTTTCTTTTCTTTTCTTTTTCTTCTAGTCGTGATGGATGAGTTTTATCGAATCTTTCGGAAGGAAAAGAACCACGGCTCGAGCTCTTTGTTCGCGTTCGTGATGCACCGGTCTCTTCGTAAATTTTCCTGCTCTCTCTTCCCAACCAACCACTTGTTGTCGACGTTGCAGACTTCGTACAAGCCGCCGTCGTCTTGTTTACCTTCCCATCGGCAATCACCGAGCTTATCTCCGACGTAAGAGAAATCTTTTTCTTGCATGGCCCATAACATTTCCTCGTTGACGACGGCGCCGTGTTTTCGGAAAATGTTGTGCCACCATTCTCTCGGGCGGAGCATGGTGTGTCTGTGCGCCTCGTCGTCTTTGTCCGCGGTGGCTTTGGTGTGCCCTTTCAAGGAGATGGAGAGAAACAAGTGACGTCTAGAGACGCGGACTAATTCTTTGACGACTTGGTCCACCTCTTCCGGGTGGATGTGCTCCAACACGTCCGAGGACATGACCAAATCGAACGAGTTGTCCTCAAACGGCAAGTTGGTAAGAATCCCCGGTTCCACGTAGTTCTTGGACAACAAATCCGGGCACTCTTTTTCCAAAACTGCCCTTGACAACTCAATCCCGTACGCGTTCTTTCCGTGTTGACGCATCAATCTCGTCAACGCGCCGTTCCCGGTCCCCGCGTCTAACATCGTGTGAAACTGCAACTTTGTCGTCACGTCCACGGCGAATCGGCACCCCCAGCACGACTGCGCCGGGTACCCACCTTCCGTCCACGTTTTATCGTATAACGATTGGTACGTCGTAGATCTATACACGTACCCTGGTTTCCTCTGCGGCGGGTCAAACGTGTTCTGGTCTCCTAAAAAGAGTTCGTCGTAATGTCCAAACGTCGGCGAGAGCAAACCGGATAAGCCGTACGCGGATTGCTGTTTGTTATATATCATTAAAGTATTAGGGAAGAAGGGGAGAATGTATCGTCAGTATATCGTGCATTTAAAGTCAATACTCGAAAAGGTCGTAAAGAGAGATCCGAAAAGCTCTTCATTACGAAAGAGGAGAGCTCTGGCTCTTTTTTTGTTCAATAAAGCCCTCACGGCTCCTTCTCTCTATCCTCTCCCCCTCTTAAGAAAAAAAACAGACCAATCAATAAACAGACGTACCGAATAGTTGGATCCACTGCCGCTAAAAATGCTCACAAACACCGCGCCGACTAAGAATCCGACGATGAGTTGTAACATCGCCGCGTTCGCTGGTTTCGCCTAATATATTTGTTTTATTATTATATAGTGTGTGTAAAGAAATGAGAGATAAAATGTTAGCGATCGAATTCTCTCGAGTGTGTGCTTTAAACGAGCGGTCGTCAGAGAACGAGATGGATTGGATTATAAAAACCAATTCAATTCTCTCTCTCTCTCTCTCATCAAAAGAGACGGTAGAAATACTACCGCGACATAAAAACAACACACACGACGAGAGCAAAAGAGAGAGATGGGAGTACGCTCGAGAGAAAAAGAATACGAGCGGTGTGTTCTCTCTCGTCGCACCATTATTTTATTATATTATAGTTCTCTCTCTCTCTCTCTCTGAGACGTCTTTTTGTGCGGAAACTAAGGGCAAAATTTTAGCAAAAAAAGGCAAAAAGGAGTTAAATTGAAAACACCGGTTTTTCTTCTTCTTCTTGAAAATGTCTTCAGTTTTTCTTCGCATTGCGTTACGCTGAAGAAAGAGGGAGAGAAAGGAGGAGCGCGCTTTTGCGCTTTCGCGTGCAAACGATGATTGTTCGTTATTATTACGTTCTTCTTTTATTAAAACTCGTGGTGCTTTTTTTATGCGCTGAAGATGAAAGCGACAACAACGGAAAAGCAACTTTGTTCGTTTTGGGGGCGAAACCGAACGGAGGAGGAGGAGGAAAAGGAGGAAAAGGAGGAAAAGACAGCATCGGTTTAGAGCATTTGCGAACGAAGTTATCGATTGCGGAGTCGGCGATCGCGAAGGTGACGCAAGAGCTCGTCGCCAGAGGGGAAGATATTGGGGAGAAGAAGATGATGATGATGATGAAAGGAGGAGGAGAATCCGAAGAGGAAGAGGAGGAGGAGGAAAAGGAGGAGGAGACAAACAACAACAAAAAAGTTGAATACGTTTCCAGTTGGGGATCGCTGAACAACCACTTTCAATACGTCTCGGATACGTACAACGATTATTTTGGTAACAATAATAAGAAAGGCGGTTCCGGCGCTTCGTTGAGTTCGGCGCTGTTCGGCGGCGGCGGCGGTAGTAATAGAGGTAATAGCGACGATAATAGTAGAGTAGCTGGGGAGGGAGAAGAGAAGAGTAGCAGTAATAACGATGATGATGGTCGAGATGATGACGACGACGACGACAGCGGTGACAAAAACAACGAAGGAGACGCGTCGTCGTCGTCGTGCTCGCCGTCGTGTTCCAAATACCACCGGTGCGTGGATGGGAAATGTCGATGTCCTGTTTTGTATTCGGGACCGAATTGCACGGAAAACGGATTCGAACGAGCCATAGACACGAACGTCTTCGAAAAAGAAAAAGTAATCAAATGCGCCATGGGTGTCAACCACGACCCGTTCTATTCGCAATACGAAGAAAAGTACGGCGAAAAAGCGGACAGAAAAATGCGCGTGGCGCACATTCTCCGTTCGCGATTCATCGCGACGACGAAAGAATCTGCTCCAGATCTGCCCGATTTACTCCCGTTCAATACGTGCGCCGTCGTCGGATCCAACGGTAACATCGAGAATAACAAAAACTACGGCAAAGACATCGATACTCACGATGTTGTCATTCGATTCAACGACGCGCCAACCGTCGGTTACGAATCCGTCGTCGGCGCGAAAACAACCATTCGCATCCAAAATTCCGATTTCTGCGCCAAAGGCGAACGAGGCTCAAAAAATTTCGGCAACGAAGTCTGCGTCCACTACACCGCCTCTCCACCGGATAAAATGTGCGAACGCGATAAATCCAAAGGCGGCAAAGGAGGTTCTTCCGCCGGCAACGGCTCTTGCCGCCTCGTCTACCCTTCTCACCGCGACAGCAAATACATCTTCTGGTACTGGAAACTCAACAAAATCAAAGGCGTCGAAGACCTTTCCTGCGCGGAAAACCAAAAGCTCGGGAAGAAGTGCAACATGTTGAAAATGTCCGCCGGGTATTACGGCATACAATTAGCCTTGAACTTATGCGGTAAAGTCAATTTATACGGTTTCGGCACGAGCCGAGAGACGCGAGAGACGAAACACTACTTCGTGAAGAAAAGCGCCTCCTGGGACCGCAAAGGCTGGGCGCAACGACACCACTGGTCGTACGAAAGGTTTTGCATCGACGCTTTCGAAGACGGGTTAATCGATGGGTTGAAAGTGAATCGTTAAGATAGAGGGATGACATACATCGTTATAGCTTGTAGTATACTCCGCGCAAAAGAGAGATTTTTCATCAACAACACAAACACTTTTTCGATTTTTTTTTCTCAAAAACCTCAAAAAAAGCAGATTGGATTAAAGAGACGAAGATGTTGAGCTCAGTCTCCTCGAAGTTTCTCTTCCGGACACACCACCAGTGGCCAAATTATTATCGTCGTCATCACGCGCGCGTCATCACGCGCGCGCTCTCTACCGAAGGTGGTGGTGGTAATGGTGGAGGAGGACGTTCGGTGACGAAACAAACCGCCAACGTGGACGCCAAAAAAAATGCCAATTCGCAACAACAACAACAACAAATAGAGTTGAATCCTCCGAAAGGCACGCGAGATTTCCCTCCCGAGGAAATGCGAAAACGAAACTGGCTCTTCGACAGTTTTCGCCAAACGGCTTTGTTGTTCGGGTTCGAAGAGTTCGACGCGCCCGTGTTAGAATCCGAGGCGTTGTTTACTCGCAAAGCGGGCGAGGAGATTCAAGGACAGCTGTATAATTTTTCCGATAAAGGCGATCGAAGAGTGAGTTTACGACCGGAGTTGACGCCGAGTTTAGCGAGATTGATCATGCAGAAAGGGAAGAGTTTAGCGGTGCCGGCGAAGTGGTTCGCGATTGGGCAGTGTTGGAGATACGAGAGGATGACTCGAGGGAGGAGAAGAGAGCATTATCAGTGGAACATGGACATCGTCGGCGTGGAAGGCGTGGAGGCGGAGGTGGAACTGTTGAGCGCGATTTGCCATTTCTTTGCGAGCGTGGGGATTACGAGCGAGGACGTCGGTATCAAGGTGAACTCGAGGAAAGTGTTAGCGAGAGTAATGGAAAAAGCGGGCGTGTCGGAGGAGATATTCGCGAACGTGTGCGTCGTCGTGGACAAAATTGAAAAATTACCGAGAGAGAAAATCATCGAGGAGTTGAGAGAGGTTGGGTTGAACGAAGAGGCGACGCAATCCGTTTTGACGTGCATGGAAACAAATTCGTTGGAAGGCTTGAAAAGTTTATTAGGCGAAGAAGACGAGTGCGCGAAAGAGATGGAGAAGTTGTTCGTATTAGCGAGAGCGTATGGGATTGAAGATTGGTTAGTCTTTGACGCGTCCGTGGTGAGAGGATTGGCGTATTATACCGGGGTTGTTTTCGAAGGTTTCGATCGACGAGGCGAGCTGAGGGCGATTTGTGGCGGTGGGAGGTACGACGGGTTGATTAGCACGTTAGGCGGTGAATACACTCCTATGGTTGGTTTTGGCTTTGGCGACGCGGTGATTGTGGAATTGTTGAAAGATCGAGGCTTGATGCCGGAGGAGGCGTTGAAAACGATGAATGTGGACGACGTGGTGTTTTCCATGGATGAAAGTTGCCGAGAAACGGCAATGCGAGCGGCGAGTGTTTTGAGAAAAAACGGGAGAAGAGTAGATGTGGTTTTAGAGGATGGAAAAAAGTCCAAGTGGACGTTTAAACACGCCGAACGCGTCGGCGCGAAGCGGTTGTTGACCATTGGGAAAAAAGAACAGGAAGAGGGGATTGTCAAGGTGAAGAATTTGGAAACCAGGGAGGAAGTGGACGTTAGCTTAGATAAACTCGCATAAATTATACCTACGTACCTAGTATATGTATATATGATGTGCTATCTATATGTTCTCTATCTCTACTCGCCGCTTCTATATTACTACGCGTATACTCCTAATTTATCTCAACTCTCTCTCTCTCTCTCTCTAAACACAAAATTACCATAATCCGCACGGGAACCACGCGTCGCGAAAATGCTTCGTTCGATTCTCGCACGGAGCCATCGTTATTGCCGGTGATTTCGCGCCATCTTGCCTGGTCAAAATTTCTTTCCACCACGGCGATAGTATTCGCGCAACATCGAACGTCCCGTACTCTCCCCTCCCGCATCGCACGCGAAGCGGTAACGTCTTTACACTCGTCGAGTATTCTCCGTACGTCTTCGCGCACCCGAGAATGACGCTCCAAGCTTTCTCGAAAGTATATATGTGGTATTCACTCCGTTCATTCATGAGGAAATCGAATAAGTGCGCGTACTCCGTTTTGGGCAGAGACCGAATCCGTTCCGAGGAAGCCGCAAACATCGAGTGCGAGCATCCTAAAAAATTCTTGCACGTGTCTTTTTCGCAGGCGTATCGCTCGTACATCGAACACAACAACTTCTCCGAGTCTGTAATATCCAACAAATTCTCACTTCGAGTCGGAAAATCGATCGATTGATCCATCAAACACGCGAACGAAAAGTCCTGCAGATGTGTTTGCTCTTCGCTTTGCAACATGTGTACCCACGCGGGCTCTAAATTCGATTGTCCTTTATTCCTATACACGCCTTTTAAGAACATCATATTCGGTTCGAGCTTCTCGTCGTCGTAGTTCGCCAAAATGTGACCGATCCACTCGACGTGCATTTTCGCCTCCGATCTCCTCGTTATTTTCGAATGAATCACCGTCACGCATGTATCCACCTTCTCCTCCACGTCTTCGTCGAACGCTAGGTGTTGCGCGCATTTTACGTACGCGTACACGTTCGTCTTTTTACAATCGATCTCTCGCAACAAAGTGCTGATGTTTTCTAAGCACACCACGATAACGATACCCAACTGTTCGTTTCTTCTTCTTTCACTTCTTCCTCCTCTGTTCGCGGCACTGTTCTCATCATTATGCGTCCTCTCGATGTCAGTACTCCCGCTCGTACTCCTCCGCGTACTCTCGTCCTCACTTTCACTCTTAATCCATTTCCTTTCCGCGCACGTCTTTGCCGGCATACGCTTACTCGTTTTCACTTTCCAGCTCGACGACCCTTCGGCGAACGCGTTTTCAAAGTTCGCGTAGGCTTTTGCTCTTCTCGTCAACGTTTTGTTCTCTTCTCCTCTTCCGTTGTTATTCGCTCCGTCGTGCATCGCGTTCTTCAAAACGTACTTCCGGTCTGTTTCTAAATCGTTCTCGTTTCGAGCTCGCGCCCACTTTGGTGGAATCATCATCGTTTTGTCGTCGTTTAATATCGTTCGCATTATTCGTCTTCGGTTTTGTTGGTGTTCTTCTTCTTCGACGTCGTAAACACCAACACCATCGTCAAAGTCAAAGTCATCGTCAGAAGCGCAAGAGGAACAACAAAAGAAGGAGGAGGAAAAGAAGGCGACACAGACGCAAAAGAACAGAAACAGAAGACGTCTACGATCTGACAGAATCATTGTTCTTCTTCTTCTTCTTCTTGTTGTTAATAAAGTAGTATTAGCGCAGACACCGCGTAAAAGTCATCGTCAAAGATGAACCATTTCATCATCCGTCACTTAAAATGCCGACATTTACACCAACACGGTTGAGGGATGACTTGTGCGCGTTTTGTCGCCATCATCCTTCTCAAAACGACGACGACAAAAAGAAGACCAACGAGGAACGAATAAAGAAGAACGAGGACTTTAATAATAATAATAATACTGTCTGTCCGGCGTGTTTGAACTGCTTCTCGTTCTTCTCTTGTCGTTCTTCCTCGCCGGCGCCGTCAAAAACATCATCGGAAGAAGAAGAAGAAGACAAAGACAAAGCGGTGGTAGTCAGCGACGTGCGCGAACTCGCGAAACACCTCGCGTGCAAAAAGAATAATAAACGCAGAAGAAGAGTCGTTCAAAACGGAGAACGCGTGTGCGTCGACTTTGCGTTTCCTCCCCCCGTGGCGTTTCGACAGTCTCTCGCGCGAGAGATTTTATCGAGAGAAGCAGATGGAAAAGAAGGCGTCTTAATCGATTCAGACGAGGAGGAGGAAAAGAGCGTCGTGGAGAATAGAACAGAGATACGACAACAAAAAATGCGTGTACTCGATGGCGACTTTGACGCGATGGCGCGAGCGGCGCGAGAGGCGGCGATGGAGGCGGTGCGAGCGCATAGCGGGTGCGAGCGAGTCGAACACGTGAGGGATAAAGCGAAAGCGACGGTGATGGTGTACGTCGAGTACGAAGGCGTACCGTCGGCGGCGAGTTTTACGACGAAGAGCGACTTTAACAACGAGGACGGTGAAAGAGATGATGGGACGATTCAGACGACGAATGTCTCTCTGAAAGATGATTTCAAAGCGATGCGACATTTCAACGTGAAACGACCAAACGATCGACAGAAAAACTGGAAAAAACGGAAACGACGGGAAGGGAAGAAACCGAAGTGGGAACTCGTTCTGTCGCAACCGGAACCAAAATACTTGGCAGCGTTTGAGGACAGTCGGTTGGAGTATTCGAGAGTACGTAAAGAGACGTCGACGGATGTTTTTTTGCGAGCGATTAAAAACGCGACGACGGAGACGTTGATGAGCGCGTTGTACAATAACACGTATAAAGCGGTATGCATGAAACAAGATGATGAAAAGAAAGAAAATCCAATCGCCGCGCGCGTTCGCGTTTGGGCCTCACCCGTCTACGTTGCCGGAAGATACGCGAAATTCGCGAGAGACGTGCCGCAGTCGCCGTGGTCCAATTGTCCAGTCAAATGGGCGCGAGCGACGGAAAGCGTTCAAGACGCGTTGGAGGATGCCATTGTAAAATCCGCACACGCAGACGGGGCAAAGTTCAACTCCTCCGGGAGAGAAGATTTGGACGTTCGCATGCTCGGCGATGGCAGACCGTTTGTCCTCGAAGTGCACAATCCGAAAGCGAGCGTCTCCGAACTTCGAGAAAATCTCGTGCGCGCTGAAACGCTCATGAACCAATCGAGTTTCCTGAAAACTGACGTCAAAGCTTTCAATTTACGCGTCGTGCCAAAAGAAACCTACAAAAACGTTGGTTTACGATTAGACTCGAACGAAAAAGAAAAGAGTTACTCGTGCGTGTGCATTTGCGATCCGCCGGTGCCAATGGATTCGACGATTTGCGACGTCGTGAGCGCCATGAAAGACGTAGAGTTGAAACAACAAACTCCCATTCGCGTATCTCACAGACGATCGGATCTCGTCCGTCCAAGAACTTTGCGTGAAATTCAAGTCTCCGTAGTCCCTGGAACGAGGGGTCGTTGCGTGTACGTCGATCTTCGCGCGGAAGCTGGGACGTACATCAAAGAGTTTTGCCACGGCGATAAAGGCCGAACCAATCCGAGTTTAGGCGATTTACTCGGGAACGGGACCAAGTGCGATATCATTCAATTAGACGTGATGAAAGTCGACGCCGTTGGGTTTGATGATTAGTATCACGATTAGAATTTCAAGCGTAGTAGTAGTAGTGATAAATAGAGTAGTTCTAAAATAAACATAGCCGCTAAAAATAGTCCATAGTAACTTTTTACTGAAGAATGGCGTCGAGCGCCTCGGTACCAACCGGGAACGCGCCGGCTTTAATAATCGCCGCCCAAACTTGTCCAGCTACGCCTTCATCTACCACAAAGTTCACCGCGGACTCTTCCCCGCACTTACCGACAAATTCGTTAGTTTTACAACACACCACCGGCCTATTCTCGAACCCAAAAACCGCGTGCGCATTTTCGTACTCCTTTCCGGCTTCCAAGACCATCGCTAACCCAGTCGGTTTCAAAACCTCCAAGGTTTTCGGCCCACACGCGGTGAGCAACACGCATCGACTCGCTAAATTCATAACCTCGCTCATCTTACACTCTTTCGCGATGGTTTCTACCCTATTTTCTTTCACGTCCTCCCTCGATGCGATCACTAAAAACGCGCCGGATTCTTGCGCGTAGATATCGAGTTTCCCGTTCACCCGCTTCCCCGTGCCCGGTTGGATGCTTCCAATCTCCTCCATCGAGAGTTTTTCAGACGACGATTCAGACGACTCAGACGACGACAGAGTTTCTAAAAATCTCACCATATCTCCCTCGGCGCCAGATGCGACTCGAAATATCCCCCACTCCGATCGATCGATAATCGCGCACTCGTTTCGTAAAATTTTAACTTCCTCTTCGATTTCCTCTCCGTATCGTAAAACGAACCCGTTTTCGTCAACAACTGCGCCTAAATCTTCTTGCAAAGACTCCAAGTCTAAGTCTACTTTCGGTGGTTCTAACTGAGAGGCGAACGATAAAAGCTCGTCTTCGTTGTTTACGCTTCTCCTTTCTACGTTTCTTCTTCTTCTTGTCGTCGTTGTTGTTGAGAAAACCTTCTCCGCTTTTGCTTTTGCTTTTGCTTTTGCCGCTCGTGATGTTGTTGATGAGGGAGCAGGAAAAACGTTGTTAATGGTGAGTCTATGTCTTCGTTTTTGAAGAAATGATGCGTTGCAGTTCAAAAGAGAGGATGAAATGCAACGACAGCCTAAACAGCGTTTCGGTAGTGCGTTTGTCATCATCATTGTGTTATGCGTAACACGTATTATTAGGGGAGTATTTGTGTTGCATTTCGTTCGGAAATTCTCCACAAATGAGTACAAAAAGTGTAGAGATATACGATCTTTCTCTCTCTCTTTTACTCTCTCTGACACTTTGAGACGTTGTTGTTGTAGTTGTTTTGAGTGGTGAAATCGATTTTGTGCCTTTCTTCTCGATATCAGAGAGAGAGAGAGAGATGAGCAACAGCGCGAAAGAATCAATCCGGCATCGACTTGGGAAAGGGAAAAAAATGACCAACGAGATACCAACAAAAGTTGAAGATGATGACGATGATAAAAAGGAAGAACAAGAACAGAGTAATCCAATCGAACACGCGATCGCATCGGTGGTGGAGTACGTCGGGTATTTCTTCGCGAAGTTGAGCAAGTTTCTTTCCTCCAAATTCAACGATGTGAACGAGGAAAACGATGGAAAATTAGAGACGAAACTGAGCGAAAGCGGTTTGGAAACGATGGTGTACATTCGATCTCGTTTAGACGTGAAGTACGACGAGACGCAAAGAGAACACGTGGACATGTTGAAGATATTATGGAGGAGTTGTTTTGATGAAGATGGGGTTGAATTTCCTCTTCCATCAAAGTCTTCTTCTTCTTCGTCCGCGTCCGAACGACAACAACAACCGCGTTTGGGCCACGCGAGCGAAAAGTGGAAAGACATGGGATGGCAAGGCACGCACCCTTCGACGGATTTACGAGGGTGCGGCGTTTTCGCTCTAGAAAATTTAGTCTACTTCTCGCAAACGAGGAAAGATCTGTTCAAAGTTCTCGTGGAGAAGAAAAACGGGAAACGAAGCGATTGGGAGTACCCTTTCGCGGCGGCGGGCGTGAACGTGACGCACGAGTTGACGAAACTCTTAGACGTGGATGGAATCATCAGAAACGGATCGGTGGATGAAACGTTGAGAGTTGATAAGTGCGTCGTTGGCTTTCTTGAGTTGGTTCGAAGAAGACGCACCACGAGTAGTAGTAATAATAATAATGATAACGATAGTAGCATTAATGGCGGAAGTAGTTTTCGTCGCAAAGAAGCTTTCGTCGCCGCTTTCCACGAGCTGTACTGCGACGCGTTTGAAATCTTAGACCGAGAGTGGTTGCTTGCCGAAGCGACGTACATGGAGTTCCCGAAAGTGCTCGAGAGAACGATTCGCGTGAAAACAAGAGAAAAGTTGGAACGATTCGCCGAAGAAGCGCGGGGCCTACATAATGAATGATACAAGTTTTAAGAGAGAGAACATAATATTAGAATACTTCAGCGGCTACGAGATTATATACGCATACGTCGTGCGAGTCGAGTCGACCAAAAGTCCTCGTCACCCTTCTTCTCGTTTCGTCGTCGGCGGTTGCCAGTTCTCGTGTGCTCTATTCCCTTCTAATCTAAACCCGGTAAACTTAGGGCAACTGCATTCCCCTCCTAATCCGCACGAACACGTCTTCGCCCCTATCGCCGGTTCGCCTTCGTTTTTAAACTCGCACACAATCACAACCACGTCCTCGTCGCCTTCGTTGATGTCCGCGTGTAACTCGTTCGGAGGGTCCGGCGGTAAGTAATACGCTTTCCCAGTCTCGAATATTAAATCTGTTTTCGTCCCGTTTTCTTCCGTTTTTTTTAATGTGCCGCCTTGTAAGGCGACGACGACGCGAAACCGGTCGTGTCGATGCATCTTTAACGGCATGTTTGGTCGGATGGTTGTTTTCCAGCACACCGATTTGTCGTTTTCAAACTGGAACTCTCGCGACATTATTAGGTAAAGTAGATGAGCAAATTCTAACGGTTTTGGCTGCTCTTTTTCCCTAAAATTCGTCAAAATTAAACCATTTCATTCATCACTTTTTACACGCGAGAAGGCGTGCTCTTTTAAAAGAAGAAGTGCGTAAAGTCTCTCTCTCTCCGATTTCAACGTCGTCTCTTTCTCGCGCCGACGATTTGATACGACGATGGGGATGTTTTTGCACGAAGTTTTGGTGCACTACGAGAATGAAAGCGAAGAAGTTTGTTCGAGAGATTTTCACAATCATCATCATCTTGGAGGAGGAGAAGCATCATCATCATCATCATCATCATCGTCAGAAAATCGTTGCGTGCCTTCGTTCGATGAGCGGTTATCGATCGCATCGTCGTCGTCGCGCTCTGGTTTTAACGAAGAGGAGTTTGAATCGTCGATGGTTTTGGTGACGGATTACGCGCAAATATTTGTATTTAGGGGGCAAGATTTGGAACGGCCGTTAGTGTCTTTGCGTTTGAACGATTCAGACGACGACGACGACGACGACAAAGTCGACGAAGCAAAAAATGGAGGAGGAGGAAAGAAGAAGAAGTCGAAGAAGAGAGAAGATTTGTTCGTTGCGTTCGCGAAATGGTCAAAATGTACTCCTACTCGTAATACTACTACTACTAATACGGACGGCGGTGAAGGCTATGGTCAATTTTTCACCTCGCAGGTTGGAGAGAATCGAATGTTTGTACACACGAGAGTCGGGAGGAGAGTCGTAAAAGTCGATTTGAGAGAAGAGATGAAGGCGAACGAACGATTCGTTGGTGGGTTTGTACTCCCGACTGTGACGACGACGAAGACGTCAGGAGACAGAAATTCATTTACGTTGTGCGCCATCGTGGAGCGTTCGTTTTACTCCTCGAGCGGATGGATGAACGTTCTCTCTTTTGGAAATAGCACGAAGAAGAAAGGGAAGAGGAGAAAGCATTGTCAGTTGGAGGTGCGATCGATTGAGTTTAACGACGAAGAAGACGTGGTCGTGCGTAGTGCGCATCATCAAATGAAGAAGACCACGTTAAAAAATGTGGAAGGCATGGTTTTCGTGAAAGGTTTCGAAGTGGACGAGAAGACAGGAACGGTCGCTGTCGTCGGCGCCGCGTCTGAGGACGACGAAGGAAAGGAAACGACGATGTGCGTGACGATGTATAGTTTTCGGAGCACATTAGAAAACATCGGAGAGTTTCCAGTCGTTGCGTCGGGTAAAGGTTCCTCTTCCTCTCCGTTTTCTTCAGCTGTTGAAAGTAATAGTAAGAGAATAGTATCCTCGTCCAGATGTGACGTGAGCGTAGAATCGGACGCATCAACCGCGACGACACGAATAGGTATTCGCGACGGGAATACGAGAAGCGCGTCGGTGTGGGAAACAGGTATTACCGGTGAAGATGAGTTCATCGATGACAATCAGTATCGACCTATTACGCGAGTAGATGACGAGGCAGATAAAACGTTCAATGGGAACAAACCCACCTCTTCCGCGACCCTTCTTTCCAATAATTGTTCGGCGTTTGCAAACGACGAGTCCGGCGAGACGACTTTGCGCGACAACACAAACGGTACGACTTTATTTCAAGGAACATTCGCGCACGTTTCAGGGATGTGCGGAATCACTAGCAGCAGCAGCAGTAGTAGTAGTAGTAGTGGCAATAGTAGTAAAAGAGAATTGAAGCGAATTTGCGTGCTAGAATCGTTTCCGGAAAACGATCAATCCTGGCGGTTGCTTACCATCGATGAAAGAACGCCGGAAGAAATGTTTGCGAAATATCTCGATACGAAATGCTGGGACGAAGCGCTCGAACTGGCGAATGTATACGGGTTGGACACGAATGCTTTATATAAGAAAAAATGGTTTGCTCTTGTCGATGATTTGTGCAAGCACAATGTTAGTAGTAATAGCAAAAGCGTGGGGATCTCCGCATCTGCGATTATTGAAACTTTGTCGTCCATATCGGATCGAAAGTGGGTGGTCGCGGAGTGCTTGTTGCGCGTCGCGCCGACGTACGAGACGCAAAAGTTGTTGCTTTCTCAAGTCGTCGCTGAAACCGATCGATTTAGTAATACTAGCAATATTGGTACCGATGATGAAGAAACGAAGTGGTTGCTGCGAGCGCGCTTAGCGGCTCTTGGTGCGTTAGATCGTCTCGAAACGCTTCGCGCAATGCATCTAGGTTATTTTTCGTCCTCGGCGTACGAAAGTTTTCGATTTGTGGAATACCTAGACGCGGCGAAAGCGGTCGCACGAGCCGGAAACGCGCAAGGATTAGAAGTATTACTTCAAAGACACAACGATTGGTTTCGTGAGCGTGATTTATTAAACATAGCCGGAGAGATTCCAGAGTGTGCTCGCGTCTCAGAATACAAAAAAGTCTTGCTTGAGATTCTCGACCGTGGAGATACTTCTTCAGGTGGACAACAAAATCAACTTCGCACTCCCGATTGGTGCGAAACATCTGAGATATTAAGCTCAATCGTTTCCGAGGAATACGGAATGACGTTAATTGTTGAACAAGACGACCGTTTTGCAAAAGTGATCGGGTTACAGTCGATGGTACACCGAGAGACCGACACGGAGGAGGAGAATCAAATGACGAACATTGGACAATGGGTCATCGAACGTGCATTTCAGATTGACGAACGATCTGGATCGATATCAAACGCACGCGACTTCTTATCTTGCGTTGCATCGTCTTCGAGCAGCTGCTTTGAAGATGCGAGCGTCGAAAATGCGCTGCAAAGCGCGTTGGCGCTTTACGCGATGGTGCTCCTTGAAGAGGCGGACGATGATATCGACGCGCTTTTACAAATGCGTGCCCACTCGGTATCTTTGAGAGATTTCCATGGAAAAGCTCCAGATGATAAACTTTCGTTATTGCTGAACGAAGAAGATACCACGATAGATAACGTTTGGTCAATGCTTGACATCGCGACTCGGTATCTTTACGTCGTTGATGATGAAGGCACGCCGATGATGCAGACGTTGTTACAAAAATGGTTGGTATCAATCGCGTTCGATAAACCTTCGCAATTGACATATCTCTCTCGCGCTTTGCAGTGGTTTACGAAAGATGGTAATAGACATGCGAAAGTATATCTCGGTGGTTTAAATGGTATCGAACGCGTCGTCACGGAGATCACGCACTCGTTCTCGCGCGTCGATAAACGTTCCATAGAAAAACTCAAGTCGATATTATCGGATTTCGTTTTGAATAATAACGATTACGACAACGACGACATCAGTAACGCAAATGAAGAAGATCTAGTTGTCAAACGTTTGCTCTCTTTTATCGATGCCGCAGAAGTTATCCTTTATCGCAAAGAGATGCTCGAAATATCGTTGCGTGAACTATCGGAATCTTCGGCGAATGAGACGTTTGCTCGAGAACTTTTGGTTGATATTTTACAGGAGGAGCACATCCGCAAACTCAATGATTCTGGATGGCTCAGCTTGTTCAAAGACCTTCAAACGATTTTCCTCGGTGCGTTCCCGAAAGTCGACTACAAGGAAGATTCCGGAATTCTACTCTTTGCTTTAGAGAGACTCGTTCGAAGTCAGTTGCGCAATCACGCGTGGTCGGCGGCAAAGAAACACATTCATCGTTCCGAAAATCAATCGATTCCGATTTTACCGACCAAAGAACATGCTTTACCGCTCTTGCTTGAAGTCGCAAAAGATTTAACGCGCGCTTCATTATCCATCAACGACCAGACAATTGTAAATGCTGACACCGTCTTGCGATTGATTCCACTCGACGAGGAGACTGGATCGCATTATGCGGAAGTACTCGAAGAGTTGTATTTGATCGACACTCTTAGAAAACTCGCCACTTTCAACGTTTTCATTGCCCCACTCGAGTTTGAAAATGCGAAGGAAAATCGAGAGAGTATCTTATCTTCGTGTCTCACTGGGAACGCGAAAAGGAACTATTTGCGCCTGGACGAACTGATAGAGGTTGGAAACTGTCTCGGTATACATGCACTTCGAGTCGAGTTAATGTGTGCCGAATACGCATTATCCGCTCAAAGAGATATGCAAGCATCCGCTCGAATGTCTTTACGCCTCATTGTGAATGAGTATAGCGAGTGTTGGCGAATCTGCGCGGCACTCGGAAGCAGTAGTGATCAGCTAACGGTGAAGACGCGATTGACTTTGTTATCTTTCGCGGTATCGCACTGTGCCACCTCCCAAGTGCCCGGACTTTTGGACGAGTGGCAAAGAGCGCAGGTAGAGGAGCAGCAATCATTATCTCCCACTCCGAATGCTTTGTATGATCTCGGCTTGAAAGGCACGGAAGCATCGGATGAAATGTTGGTATCGTTTTTACGCAAAGAGGAACCGTCCATGCTCAAGAAAATTGACGAGCTTGGTAAGCTTTCGTCAAAGAATAGATCACAAGAGTCCGATCAGCAGCAGTTCCCGAAACTTCCACAGCTCGCGTGCGCAAAATCGTTCGGCTACCTCGCGATGATTGAGGATCCGAATATTGCCGGAGACGCGGTGGATGCACTCGCTGCGAAAGCTTCGAGCGGACGCGCGCTTCGTATTTTGTTGTCTCTTGGATTCTATTCGAGAGCTGCGAGAGCGTTAGATGATGGTAGTGGTGACGATACATCAGTTCGTAACGGCGCGTCATCTTTTGCCTCGGCGAGTATGAGTGATTTGACGAACGCGTTGCAACACAGCGGAACCGTCGACGCGAAGTTGGCTGGTAAGTATCGTAGTCGAGTTCACGCGATGACGGATGCAGAGACGTTGGCGTTTTTACTCGGTCAAGAAAATTTCGATGCGAACACTTTCGTTGCAGCCGATAATTCAAAAGACGAGTACGGGTACCGCGCCAAAGCGATTCTCGAATTGGCCAGTAGTGGCGTTTCGGATGCGGATTTATCGCATCTGCCGAAATCAACATCAGACGATGAGGAAGTATCGAGTGTATCATCGGCACCGCCTCAAACCGTTTTAAAACTTTGCATGCGACTTGCGGATACGTATGGCGTCGATCCGCGAGACGTGTACATTTCCCGAACGGAGACGTTCTTCGAATCGAGTTTCGAAAACGACGAAACGTTGCTGAATGCGTACGCGGAAGCTTTAAAAACGAGAACGGAGGAGCAAAAATCCTCCTCTTTTACTGATGTTTTGACGCGCATCGCTTGGCCCGTGGTTTCAAGCGCGCGACGCGTCGATGTGCTGCGATCTTATCTCAAGATTGCATCCTACGACGACGCTTTAGTGCGTCTCGATATGTTCGAAGAACTCGTCCCTTCGCTCGATGCATTTCAAATCTTTCAATCGGATGGCGCGATACACGGGAAATCCTCTGCGATTGAAATCTCGAGATTGTTCGCAAACGAGGTCGCTTCGAAAGCGCACCCCGACTTTCCGAACGCACTAGCATCTGCTCTCGCGAAAGCGTTTGCAAATTCATCGATTTCTTCCGAAAGTATCTTTGCTTCGGCCGTGACGACTGTTTTGAGAGAGGCGTCGACGACGGCGATGAAAAAGAAACGGTCGACGCCGGAATCGAGATGGGAAAGCGCGTGTTCAGCGCTTTCATTTTTGGATACAGATTTCCTGAAGTCCTTATTGTTGACAGACGGAAGCGAGAATTCTTTTCTCACCGAATCTTCTCGCGCGTTGAAGATTACGGTATATTCGGACATTCTATACGAACTCGAAAATTCTACTTCATCTTCCGCCGACGTTGCCATGAAATCGTTTATAGAAGACGCAAATCGCTCTTTGAAAAATCTCGAGTTTGTGCATCAAGTGGAAAATGCGTTGCCGCGATTACATCCGGATAAACTCGACGCCCTCGAGGCGAATGTGGACGTATGCGCAGATACAAGCGTAGCGGCATTGGTAGACGTCGTGTCTTCGTGGATGGTTTTGAACAACAGCGAACCTTTCGTGTCGGCTCTCGTCGTCGCCGAGATTTACGCTTCTTCTACGAAAAGGGATGAAGATTACAAAGCTCTGAGCTCTACGATGTGCTCGAACGCGCTTGAAATCGCGCTGGATGAAAATCCTTTCGACGCAAAAAAGCTCGAAAACATGATCATAAAGTCTCTCGGCACGAACGAAGGGTGTAACGACGAGGAGAACGCGTCTGCATTGAACACCGTACGCAGAGAGTCAATCGCTCGACTGGAAAGATTTGTCGGAGAAGCTGTGAATGAAAACGATCGCACGTTTGTCGTCAATTTACTGAGCAGCAATGAAGTACCCTGGATATCGAACATTTCGTCTGAGATGCTGATGTTGATGAGTATTGACGATACTACTACTGCCGCCGCGGATGCCGTCACAGCTCCGCCAGTTGTTGTCGATGAAGAACGAAATGAGCAAGAAGAAACTACAGTTAAAACATATACAAAGGAAGTAAACGCAGCTGCCCAAGCAGCCCCTCCTACTCCTCCTCCTCCTCCTCCTCTCCCTTCTCCGCCACCACCTCCGCAGCAGTCCGCATCGGCGCTGGCGGCAACCGCGACGACACCATCCGTGTCTCGTTTGTTTATAATTCAAAGCGAAAGTTGTTTGAAAGCGCTCGCGCCGATGAAGAAAATTTCAGAATCTGATTTGGTCGATTTTACGAGTGCAAAAGCATTCATCGACGACACGCTCGAAACAGTGGTCGACGCTTCGAATGTGAATCAATTGAACGCCATCCGCGACGTTTTGTTCTTGTGGGAAGATATCGCGCCTTGGGCGAGATTGGATGAAAACGGAACCGGAGAAAATGTCGTCGTCGAAAGCGCCTTGTCGTCGATGTGGTTCAGTCTTATGAAGAAATCTGGCAATATTTCCTTCGCGAAAGAGTGCATCGCGCTCGCTTCGACGACTAAATTAAAAAAGAAAAAGAAGCAACTGACCGATGACTCAAAATTTGCGATTCTCTCCGAGTCAAGAGCGAAAGAACTGATGAAGATGAAGTCTTCTGGAGATGACGATCCGCTCGCAGAAGCGACTAAGTACGCTTTACTACTTCCGTACGAATCTGTGTGTAAGGTATCGCTAAACATCTCTGTCGATTCTACTATCGACAGAGAGCTCGCGTTAGCGCTCATCAGCGTCAAATCCGCGTTTGGCGATGTTGTTGTAAACGCGTCAACGACGAAGGATTCGAAAGTATTCCTCGTCGAGTTACTTCGTCGACTTCAAGAGTTCAATCCTGCGGCTTTATTTTACGCCGTCTCTGTACTCGCCAACGAGTTCAAACGAACGACAGTCGCCGCAGACGCTTTGTTTTCGTGCTTACGCGTTGCCGAGGCGTTTCGCAACCCAGACAGCGCCAAAATTGTTTTGAATACGTATTTGAGCCAATCAAATTTGAAAAAGTTTACTGCGAATGTGAAGAGCGACGATTTGAAAAACTTCACGTCCACGGAAGCGTGCGCGTTCCAACGCGTTTTGAAAGATTTAAGAGAAACGCAACAACGATAGCGATACACACAGTGTTTATTCTAAGTTTTATAACTTTTCGCTCGCTCTAGATTACAACAATATTTCTACATTTTTTCTACGTTGCGTACGCATCTCTACTTCGGGTACACACTTCCCCTCCCTCTCCCTCTGAATTATGTTTACAACAAAACAACAAAATAAAACAGTAGTTTTAAACGTCTAAAATAGGAAATCCTCTGCCCATCCTCTCTAATTGGCTCATCTGTTCGTTTTCCATCCGTCTTCTCAACCGTTCGCTCAATTTCGCCTCTCGGATGCTCAACTTCATCACGCTTCCGTCCTGCGGATCTCGCTCCTCTCTCACTAAATAATGTCTATTTTCCCACGTCGTCGCCGCGAAATAGGTCAACCGAATCTTTCTCACGGCCATTTCCACCGCGAACGCAGATTTCTGTAAGATCAGCTCCGAGGATACGACTTCTTTTTTACCGTTTTTGGAATTTTTGTTGGGAAGATATTGGTCGTGTAGTCCATACACGTCTTCCCCGTCGACGAAGACTTCTGATCCTGATCCCACCGCTCTCGGACTCGTTCCTAAACACACGACCGATCGAAACTTATGCGCATTCTTCCCCATGCGCAATCTGTCTTGTACGGAGAGTTTCAACGTTTGCGACGACTCTGAGTTGTTGTTTATGTTCTCGAGATAATCTTCCTTCTCTTCGTAGTACGATCGTGTCGGTTCCGAGACCGCTTGAATGCGTTGATTAATTCTTCTTCTTCTTCGCACTGATAGTAAAGGCTTCTTCTCGAAACAACAACCCCGCGTCGTCGACGAAAACGTCGTCGCAGTAAACGTCATCGTGGTCGTCTCTGTTCTGAAAAAGACGCACTAGTAAAGGAGAGAGACAGAGACAAAAGAATTGGATGAAAATCAAACACGTGGCTTTTAAATGACGACGACGGATAGATTTTCTGTTTTTTGTGGCACACGCCTCTCGAACTTAATTGTCTGGATTTTTTTTGGTGAAATCGCTCCTTGTCTTTTCTTTCTTTTGAAGGAAAACAAGGAGGAAAGAAGGAGCGCACGTGCGTATCGTACTATATACTTACGTTTAGGAAGTAAAAGTGCTTTTGAAGAAGAAATGCATAAACAACGCTTTTGGGGCTGCTTTCGTGGTACAGATGCTTGACGGTTTTGCATACTAAATAAGTGATTACATCTTGGCTAAAACTTGCTCCACGTGCGCGGTGCTCTTGACACTTGCCATCTTCTCCTCGTCCACTTTAGCGCCCATTTCTTTCCATTTCGCTTTGACCGAACCGTCTTTCCCGACTAAAAACGTTTGTCGGTCCGAAAACTTCCCGAAGATTGGTAAAGTTAACTCCGCGCCGTACGCTTTCGACACGGCGCCGTCGCCGTCCGACAATAACGAAAACGTCAAGCCTTTCTTATCGCAAAAGCCTTCGTGCGATTCGATCGAGTCCATCGAAACGCCTAAAACTCTCGCTTTCTTCCCTTTAAACTGTTCCTGCGCTTGGTTAAACCTCTCCGCTTCGATCGAACACCCGGTCGATCCGTCTTGGTTGTAAAAATACACCACCGCGTAGTCGTTTTCGGCTAAAATATCTGATAAGGCAATTTGACCTCCTCCAGTGGCTGGAAGCGTAAACTCCGGCGCTTTATCCCCGACGTTGACATTTCCGAGAGATTCAGAAGCGTACGCCTTATTAGTAGTAGTATTCAAAGCCATCACAGAGGTGACCATCGCCCCCATCATTTCGCGTCTGTTCGTCGTCGTCGTCGTCGCAACTCTTCCATCGTCATCTTTCGTGGCAGAAACGACGACAAAACTCCGCGTCGTCGTCATCTTCACCTTTGGGAAATGCGACGACGTTTTGCGATCAGAAAAAGACATTAAACTCGAAGTCGCGCGCGGGTTTAATAAAGACGAAGACGGTACACAAGATGATGCGTTCATCGTGTTAAGTTTGCTTTTATTATGTGTTAGTTGTATGCGCGTGATGAAAGTGACGACGAGTTTAGATACGGAAATTTGGGGGAAAGTCTCCTCAGAAAAAAGACGCTCACGAAACGACTCTTCTCTGCCCTTTTTATATCCTCCTCTCTCGAGACGAACAACTTCGACGAGAACGACAGAAACAACAACATAAACAACGAGAACAACAACAGTGTTTCGCGGTTTTCTTTATAATACTTCGAGTTAAGAGCTTTTGCCCGACGACGACCGAACGAGGAGAAAAGAAGACGTTTGAGAAAAAGATTAGTCTAACGGCAATAGATGATGATGATGATGTCCTGTTACGTGTCGTCGCCGTCAGAGGTGGTGGTCGCGCAGAAGAAGGAGCACTGCGACTGCATAGGAGGACGACGCACCTTCTCGCATCATCATCATCATCGATCGAGGATGAGAAACTTTACGAGGAAACGAACGACACTGAGTACCACGAATGCTGCTGCTGACGCTGCTGCTGGGAAGAAAGAGGAAGAAAACGGTGTTGATGATGATGGCGATGATGAAACGTTTTCGTCGTCAAAAGCAGCACAAAAGCGCGAGATAGTTTCGGTTGTCGATATACAGAAGGGCCGACCGAAACAATCCGGTTTGTTAGATTCGGAAACGCAGAAAAATCTAACGAAGGGCGAGGACGACGCGTTTTGCGAGAAGAAGGAAGTGACGAGATTCGAGACGTTTTTAATCACCACCACCACCGCTACCACCACCATTAATTCGCCCGAGGAGGAATACGATGATCTTCGGGAGACAAAAGAGGAGGAGAGAAGAGAGAGCAACTCATTTTACGCGTCGTTGGAAGCGGACCAGACGGCGTTTTTGGATTCGTATTCGCCGCCGACAGCGTTTGACGAGATGATATTGCAAAATAAGAGCATGGAGAGCAAAGGAACGTTGACGGGCGTGGTCGCGCTGATAACCGGGTCGACGGTTGGGGCAGGGATTTTGGCGTTGCCGAGTGTCTGCGCGGAAACGGGCGTGGTGCCTTCCATTTTAGGCATCGTTGGTACGTGGACGTTGCTCTTGCTTTCCGCGTTGTTGTTGGCGGAGATTAACGTGAGCGTGATGAGGGAAAGAGACGAGGTGCGGTTCGAGCACGGGCGAGGCCATTCGCCCGTAGTGATTTCGTTACCGGACATGGCAATGACGACACTGGGTAAAACCGGGTCGTACGTCATGTCTGCGACGTATTTGTTCGCCTCGACGACTTTGTTGGTCGCGTATATCGCCAAAGCGGGCGAGATTATAGAAACGATCGATCCGGCGCTGACGCTCGAGGCGAGCACGATTGGTTTTACCGTCGGTTTAGGGGCAGTGATGGCGTTTGGATCCGTGAACGTAATCGATAACATCAACAGGGTGTTAACAATCGTCTTGATGGCTTTGTTTTTCGGCATATTATACGAAGGCGCAATCGTTGCCGATTTCAAAAACTACGATCTCATCAACGACGCGAGCAAATTGCCGGAAGCAATACCGATCATGTTTTTATCGTTAATTTACCACGATTTAGTGCCAGTTATTTGTGCATACATGAATGGTGATTTGAAAGAGATCCGTAAAGCGATCGTTGTTGGTAGCTGTGTTCCACTGTTTATGTTTATCGCTTACCTCATCGTCGCGTTGTCCATCAACAACACCTCCGTCGCGAGCGGGTTAGGCTTTGAAGACCCGTTGGACTTACTGTTAAAATCAGACGTCGGATGGATTGTGGGAGGTTTTAGCTTTTGTGCAATAAGTACGAGTTTCATAGGCACTTGTCTAGGCGTCACGAGTACGATAGAGCCGAAAATCAAGGAAACCTTCGCGGAGAAAGGTTTAACGGCGAAAGGCGCCAAAAAGGTTTCGTATTTCGCGACGTTGATCTTACCGTTGATTATCGCGTTATCCGCTTCGGATATCTTCTTACCGGCGACAAAGTTCGCCGGATCGTACGGCGCACCAGTTTTGTACGGGTTGTTACCCTCGGTGATGTGTTTCATTTGGTTCACCAGCGAAGAACGGAATTCGTTTCATAACGTCGGCATGGAGTATGGTACAAAGATCCCCATCAAAGCGCTCGTGTTTTTAGCCTCGTTTGCGATTATGGCCGATAGATTCTTGCAAGATACCGGGTTGTTGTCGTTCAGTTCAGTTAGTAGTTAGTAATTAGTTTTGTATTCTATGCATTTGTACTTGCCGCACTGCCGCGGTCGCGCGCTACTTTTTCGCAATCTTATTAAATACCTATAAAGCTCTCTTTTCTTCAATCGCTGTCGCTGTCGTCGCTCTCCTCGAATCTCGACATTTTCTTCTTCTTCTTCTTCCTCTTCTTCTCGTCGTCGTCGTCTGACTCGTCGTCGTCTCCGTCGTCCCCTTTGTTTGCCCCGTCCCCTTTCCTCTTCTCCGAAGAAGTCGCAAACTTCACCGCATCCAACACGCTCGATTTCACCTCATTCATCTCCTTCGCCATCCTCTTCGCCGTCTCCTCTGCAGTTTCCGATTTCATCAGTAAAACTTTCTTTTCTTTCTCCGCTCTCAACTTTGCCGCGATCAAATCGGCACCGATATTTTCCGCTACCCCGTGCGTCTCCAAAGTCAACGTAATTCTATTCTCCTCTTTCCTCTCGAGTTCAATCTCGCTCACCTGCTTCAAAAACTCAAGAGCGTTCGCGCACCGTCCAATCAACTCGTGTTTATTCGTCAACCGTCGATGCGCGTCCTCCTCGGAGAAGTACACTCTCGTCTCCTTCGTCTCGTAATCGTACGAGCACTCCGCGATACCCGCGGTTCGAACGACCCCACCGTTTTCCATCTGCACTTTCTCTTCTTCTTTGTCTTCTTTGTCTTCTTTGTTCATCGTAAACGTCTTCGCGTTTGCGTTCCACTCGCCTTTCCATCGCAAGCTTTCCTGCGTTTCGAAATCAAATCTTTTCACCATGTCACGAATAGCGAACGCGCTTCTTTGCGTCAACTGGAAGTCACCCAGGCGTTCTTTCTTGTTCACTTTGACCAGTAAATCAATCGTTGCGTTATTACTACGAGTAGTAAACGTCCCGAAACAAATCTTATTCTCGCACTTCGTCTCGTATTCCTTCTCCGGGTCGGACGTTTCCGTCACGAGTTCCAACTTGCCCGTTTTTCTATTCTCTCGATAGCCACTGGATAAATCTTTAGGGACGAACGAGTTGGAGTTTTTCATCACGTCGGAGATGTACTCCGAGTTTACAGAACTGCCCCGGCGTTGGCCGATGGCGTGCTCGGTGAACTTTGTCATTTTGTTTTGATTCGATGTCTTCTTTTGTTCTGCGGTTCTTTTGACGAATCTTCTTCTTTGCGAACGCAGCGGCGAGATGCCGTTAATGGGAAAATGAAGAAAGTTTAATGAGAAAACACGACTGTTGATCAGAGCGCGTATTATTAAACTACTTTTATTATTACAGCTTATTACTATAGACTACATGTTATTACTAAATCATCACATTCTATTATCGCTCGTTTTCTGCGCTTCGCTCCGAAGAAGAACGTTTGGATCTGAGTTTCAAAACGATCCATTTCGTGACCACGTGCGACAACAACCCCAACGGTCCGGTGACGAGACAAAGCGCCAACGTGTGCGCGACGGGCAAATCGAACTTTAAACTTTGCAACGTCGCGTGCCTCGCGACGAAGAGATTGACGAGCATAAAGTGCGCCCAAGCGGACGCCGACGCGGCTTTTTCCGAGAGCAGTTCGCTGATACCGCTGAGTTTCGGTATAAATTGCACTTCTCCAGTTCTCAGTCCTTCCTCTAAACTCCCCGGCATCATCAATGCGAGCGTGTTATCGCTCCAGGACCGAATCAAAAGCACGCCGTAAAATACCGCCAAAGGCACCAACGTCGAGTAATTCCGGATATTCGCGATGGCTTTCTCGTCGCCTCGTTTCGCCCGAACGCAAATCGAGAAGCAAAATAACGCGTACAACGTGGACAACAGCCACGCGAGTTCGTTCACGCCGAGACCATGATTATTGAACAACGGGGCCATGCTGATGATGTTGTTGTTGTTCGCGATGAGACTCGCGGCGGCATTCAAAGCTATGGCGTTGTGTTTGTTCGAGGCAACACCTGCCCTTTTGTTTTTCAAAAATCTCGTTTTGCGGCTATTCCTTCTTCCTTTATCTCCTCCAAAAATACCAAAGCTCGTCGTCATTGAAGAACAACACTTTTGATGAAGATGCGCTTTTGCAGATGATGCCGCCGCCGCCGACGACGACACGCATACCCAACCATCGAGACACCGATGATGATGAAAATGAAAATGACGATGCGTTTTTTTTCCAAAAAGTCGCATCTTCTTCGCCGTTAAAGGTGTTCCTCTAAATCCTCCTCCTTCAAAACCCTTCTCGTTGAAAAAAGTACGCTCCTCTTTTCCGTTTGTTCTCAAAGGGAGAGCAGAAAAAGCAGTCGCAGGATTAGAGAGCGTCGTCATCCTCTCCACTCTCTCTCTCTTAAATGAGAGTTTTTTCTCTAAAGAGAGATGACTGTTCTTTTCCCAAAAAGGAGGAAAAAAGGAAGTTTTGAGACAAATGAAAAGATTGAAAAATTTCGTCAAAAAAAAACAAAAAAGAGACAAAAGACTTTAAGAGACTTTTGAACGATTTCCTCGTTTCCTCTCTCTATATTCTCTGCTACGATGACGACTCAGACGAATCAGACGATGATTTCTTCCACCGATTTGGAGCAAAAAGCGACGCAACAGGAGGATTTATACATCAGCTTAAAAAAACAAATCTGGTCGGAGAGATACCAGACGTTTAAAAGTTCCTTCGCGTGTAAAATGATGTTATTTTTCTTAATCGCATCTTTGCTTCTCTTGTCCGGGAAAGAATCGGTCGCGTCGGTGAAAACGAGGAAAGGTTTAGCCGGTGGGTTATCCTTACCGTTCACGAGAGTGGAAATAGACGACGGACAAACGCAATGGACGACGGAACGGATGTGCCGACACTTTTCGGTGGAAAACCCGAGCGAGATCACGATTGCGTTTCGGATTAACGGGGAAGTGATGTTGAGGGAAGCGATGCAGTTGGAAGGGGTGAACGTGATCAACGTGGACGTGGCGTATTCGGAAATCACGGTGTCGAATAAAATCGGGAACAGGAAGATTGGGCATCAGAAAATTGGGAAGGATAAGACGTACGCGGTGCCGGTGGTGTCGCATTCGGCGTATAGGAGTTCGTCGTTTACGTTCGACGACTTCTTGGCGACGTTTGTGAAGTTGAACGCCAATCTCGGGAAAGGGTTAATGGTGACGTTTAGAGATCCTCGGGCGGTAGTGCCGACGTTGAGCTTGTTGAGCGAGGAGTATAAGTACGAACGGATTAAAGGACCTTTGATTGTTGGCGGAGAGGTGTTGCCTGGTCCAGGTGGGTTTCGACCGCAGATGGGGAGCGTTTTGAGAGTGTCGCCGTACGAGGTGAATTTGAGGGAAGCGGACGTGAGAGATCCGCCGATCCCGAGCGCTAAAGTGACGTACGGGAGGAACGAACAAACTGGGCAGATTGAAAAGCAAGGCGAGGATCGCTACGATAACTTGTTGGTACCGTTTCACCCGTCGGCGTTTGTGGATAAAGTGAAAACCTTTGTGCCCGGGGCGATTTTATCCATTGGATGGTCCGCGCACGGCGGGTGCGTGGATAAGGAAAACATTGGCGCTTCGAGAACGGATTTGGACGGCTTGGATGCCATAGACGAAGACTTGACGAGGTTGACCAAAGGTATGAAGAAGATTGATCTCAGCGCGGCGTTGTATGACTACAACGTGAACGAAAAGGCGTTGGAGTACGAGCCGCAAAGAACGTTGACGGATGCGATGGTGGACGATGCTTTCGAGTTGGTTAACTATTGGAAAGGAGACGTGATATTCGACGTGCCCGGGTGTATTATTGGCGGCGACATTCGCGCGCGTTTCGACGGTTCGGAACCGCCGCATAAGCGTTTGGTGAGGAAAAAGTTAGGCTACGGCGTTATGATTCACGGCGTCGTCGACGGTAACTTACGAAACGTGCTCAAAAATCGCGAGTTTAAGTTTAGTTTAGACCCTTCGAACACGTTCAGCGGCGACGCGATGGACGAGAGAGGGAATCCAATCGTGCAAGGGTTGTTGGCGAAAGGTGGTCCGCCAAAGTTTCGCGAAGGGCAGGTTTTAGGCAAATACACGGGGAAAACGTGGGGAACGTACGCCAAGAACACGGATTGGAAGACGAACGGTTGGCCATAGTTTTACTTTAGTGTACTAGGAAATATTTGAAATGTTTTTCGCACATAATTTCTTATGTCTTTGCGCATTCACCGAACACGGTTGATTTCTCTCAAATCTTCTTCTACCTACATGCGTCTTCTCACGCGCCTTTCACTGCCGTTGTTGTTATTATCAATACCAGGAACGTCACCCTCTCTTGCGTTTGCCGCGTTCGCACGACCTTCGGTATCATTGTTGTTCGCATCAGCGGTGGTGGTGTTCGGAGCTGCCGCCGCGTGAGGCGTGGGGTCCAAGAGAGAACTAAAGAAGTCATCGCCACCGCCGGCACCGGTAGCAAGCGGTGGAATTAAATGACGAGCAAATCGCGGGAGTTCAAGAACATTATCGCCGACATCCTGCGCGCGTTGCTCCCCTCTCGATGCCGCCGCCGCTTGCACTGCATTTCGATGCTCGGCGCGACGTTCGCGTTGTGTGTCCGGATTTATATGCCCCAAAAACCTCATCATAGCCGCGTCGTTGGGATTATTCACACTGGGATTATTCACATCCATACCCAAGTGACTCGTGTCCAACGAAGCCGCCATCGCCGCCGCGTCTACTGGATTCACCGCGCCACCTCGAGCACCTCGAGAACGATCCGGGAAAGTATTTACTCTCGCCGATGATGGAGTGTTGTTATTGTTATTATTGTTGAACACCACTTCTTCAACGGCTGGTGCTGCGGCAGTGTTTGCTGCCGCAGCGTTTGAAACGTTGTTGTTATTGTTGTTGTTGCCGGCGGCTGTGGTATTGGCAGCGTTATTCGTCAATCTTAGAATCTCAGCTTCGCCGCGGCGCAAAATTTCTTCCGTTACACGACTCGAAGGATAGTTTGATTGAAGGAGACTTTGATTGATCATTTGATCGATGGCTGCCTGTGTTATTGGTGGGGCGACGACTTGTTGTTGTTGCTGTTGTTGTTGCTGCTGTTGTTGTTGTTGCTGCTGTTGCCGCTGCTGCTGCTGTTGTTGCTGTTGTTGTTGCTGTTGTTGTTGCTGCGGTTGTTGATACGCGTTTTGCGCCGCAGAATTCACGATGATGGTTTTTCTTTCGCCGGTAACTCTTTCGCCCCTCCCGCCACCGTTTTGTAACGATGACACGGTACGCAAAATCTCACTCGGTAAGTGCGGACACGTCATCGACATTTCCTTGTACGCTTCCGTCGCAATACTGTCGGGTAAATTTGAAGCGACGTATTGCAAACACGCTTGCTTCAAACTCGGCGCATGGTTTCGGTCAGCCAATACGAGAGTTCCAATGACAGATTCTAAATCAATCGTATCGCACAACCTCGTCTCACAAATCGCGCGCAGGCGCCCAAGATCGAATCGGTCCGCGGCAACCAGTAAGTGCTGCGTCATCGCGATGCCCAAGTCGAGTTCTTTGTGTTGCGCGCCGTTTTCGCCAATCAGTTGACGAATGCCTTTATCGAAGACTTGAATCCTCTTCGCACCCGCCGCCGCCTCCGAATTCGCTTGCACCGATCCTACGTCTCGTCGTCGTCGCACGCGACGCTCCTCATTTAAGAACTCCTCGTCTCTGTCTTCTTCTTCTTCATCGTCGTTGTCGTCAAAGTCTTCCGAGTCCGACTCCAAATCCGATAACGAAACGTCAGAGTCGCCGTCGTCGTCCGAGTCTCCGAGTCGCGTGCTCCCTTTCTTCTTCTTCTTTTTCTCATCTTTCATGAGCACAAATCTTCTATACGCGCGCTTGCTGTACTTAGGTAACTCGTCCGCGTAAACAAAATGCAACAAAATTTCAAACACTTTCGGTTTGATGTCTTTCAAAGAAATCACGCCTTCCGTGCCTTCGCGCATTTTCCACCCGGCGCGAAGCATGGCGGCAAAGACGCGAGATCGCGCGGAGAGAATGATTTTATGCGCGCGAAAATACTCGTCTTCGACTCGGAAACAACAATCGGTCAAATCATGTTCATCGAGGCCCATGAAAGAGGTGCCGTCCATTGGGGAAAGTCGTTGCGGCTGATGTTGCATTCTCTTGTTATTATTGTTATTGTTGTTATTCATCCTCGCAGCTGCATCAGATACGTTCGTCTTCGCTTGCCTCGCCGCGGTCTCTTCTTCGTCTTCTTCTTCGTCGTCGTCGTTCCCGTTGTTGTTCGCAGTGCCGTGACTTCCTCCGTCGTTACCGAGTGCCAATCTGTCTTCGTCCCCGGCGTCGTCTTCTGGTTCCGAATCCAAATCGATGTGTTCTCGCTCGAATCGTCTCAGAAGCTCGTCGTCGTCTTTATCGTTCTTATTCATCGCTTCGTTCTCGTTTTCTTTCTTCGCGTGGGTGGTCTTCTTCATCTTCTTCTTGGAACCATCGATGATACCGCCGTTCCCTCCTCCTTTCTCCGAGGACGACGGAAGACCATCATCACCACCACTACCCTTCAATTTTGGAACGCCGCCGATACTTCCTCCTCCTCCTCCTGTTTTATTCGAGCCGCCTCCGCCTCCGCCCAACATCAAACTCCTCTTACCTAACCCGTTCGCCAACATCATCCTCTTCTCTCTCTTCCGCCAACTTTGATTCGGCGGCAACAACTTCACCAAATGCTCTCCCATCCTCATTTGCTTGCCGATATCCACGACGAACGACTGCGTCTGTTTCGAACTCTTGTTCAAGGCGCCTCCGCTCGTGACCACTAAATCAATCTCGTACCGAATAACAATCGTATCGTCCACCAAATATCCACTATTCGGCGCTTCCAAAACGCTTCTCCTGACAAACTTCCTGTACCCGTGACAATTCCTCGCGTTCGGATCTTGCCTCTCGCACGAAATCTTCACCGCGCCTTGTTCTCTTTGCCTCCCTTTCGTGATATCTCTCCCGTTCCCGCTCTGGTCCACCAAGGTAAACCGATGAAACGCTCGCACAACTTTCCCGTTCGAGCTTTGCGTCACGCCTAACGACCTCGGTCCTTCTAAAATCAACGCCACGAATAACGCGCAGTACGGATCTTCCGGCGGCGGCGCCTGAGGCGCTTGCGCGTTTTGCGTTTGCTTCCCGTCCGGGTAGAACAAGAGGACCCACTCGTGTCCCCCGACGGTAAATCGGTCCGATGCGATCGGTTCGCCGTCGCCGATGCCTTTGAGGAGTGAGTAGCCGGAGATGACGTGTTCGTGTTCACCTGTTTATGTTATTATTATTGTTCAAAGAAGAAGACAAAGAGGAAAGAAGTCAGCGCACTAATCCTCGTCACGTGACGATAAAGGAGATTAAACGAGAGAGAGATCGAATCAAAAAACGAACGGACTTATTAATGTATCTAAAAACACGTACCGGTTATGGTCACCGTGCTCGTTTTGCTCTGCTTCGAGGAGAATGTAGTAGGAACAACACCAACATCACCACCAGAACCGACGGCTTGGTTTCGTTGTCGTTGGTGTTCTCTCGTTCCTCCTGTTCCTCCTCCCGAGGTGTTCATCGTTCTTCTTCTCTTCTTTCGTGCGTTGAATGGTGACGAGACGAGAAAAAAACGAGACACATTTTTGCGCAAAAACAGTGTTTAGGGTTTAATATGATACCCTAAATACACAGGTGTTGCATTCTTCCTCTCTGACTGTTGCACTTTGCTCATCGGTTGGTTGTTGTTGTTACGATTTAAAGCGAGAGAGAGAGTAAAAGAAGAGAGAGAAAGAAATAACATATGATGCAAAACGGAAAGTGTTGTTTTTCTTTGAAAAGGAGCACGAGCGGCAACTCTGTGAACAACACGCTTCATCGTTTTCGAAATCATCATCGTTTTTGGTGTCCCCGTCAAAATCATCATCGTTCGACGAGGACTTTAAAGAGGAGCATTGCTTCTTCTTCTTTACCTCCTCCTGAATACGCTCGAAATATAAACACGGAAGAAGTGCAGAGAAACGAAAACGAGTACGTGTTAAACACGTACGGACGAGCAAAATCTCGCGTCATCACGCACGGGAAAGGCGTTTTGTGTTTCGATTCCGAAGGGAACGAGTATTTAGACTTTACCGCCGGCATCGCGGTGAACTGCTTAGGCCACGCGGACGAGAAATTGGCAAAAGTTATCGCGGAACAGGCGAAGACGTTGTTACACACGAGTAATTTGTACCACACGGAGCCGCAAGCTTCGTTGGCGAAAAAGTTGGTCGAGACGTCGTTCGCGGAGAGGGCGTTCTTTTGCAACTCGGGGACGGAGGCGAACGAGGCGTGCGTGAAGTTCGCGAGGAAGTATCACTACGAGAAGTTTCGAAAGATGTCGAGATCTGACCAGGAGTTTTATAAGAAACCGGCGACGGAGACGGTATCGTTTAAAAACGGGTTTCACGGACGAACCATGGGTGCGCTGGCGTTGACGTGGAAAGAGCAATATAGAAAACCGTTCGAGCCGTTGATGCCGGGGAACGCGTTCGCGACGTACGGCGATTTGAAATCCGCCGCGAAAGTTATAAAGAGAGGGAAAACGGCGGTCGTTTTCGTGGAACCAGCGCAAGGTGAAGGCGGGATTTTTCCAGCCGATGCGGAATTTTTGAAAGGGTTGAGAAAGTTATGCGACGAGAACGATTGTTTGTTGGCGTACGACGAGGTGCAATGCGGGTTAGGGAGAACCGGGTATTTGTGGGCGCACCAAAAGATCGGGAAAGAGTGCGAGCCGGACTTGTTATCGGCAGCGAAGCCGTTAGCGAACGGGTTACCGATTGGGTGCGTTTTGATGAAGCAGAAAGTCGCGGACGCCATGCAACCGGGCGATCACGGGAGCACGTTCGCCGGAGGACCTTTGGTGTGTCGAGCGGCGTTGCACGTCTTCGATCGCGTGCAGGAACCTGGATTTTTAGACAACGTGAAAACGAACGGAGAATATTTAAAGGATAAATTAGCGGAAGGATTGAAAGGACATCCGATGTTCAAAGAGGTGCGAGGTACTGGTTTACTCGTTGGCGTACAATTTACCGATATGGCGGCTCCTTTGGTGAAAGCGTGCGGCGAGAATGGGTTGTTAGTCATCACCGCTGGCAAAGGCGACGTGTTGAGATTAGTGCCGCCGTTAGTGGTGACAAAAGAACAGATAGATAAAGCCGTCGAGATTATCTGCGAGCAAGCGTTGAAAGTGATGGTTTAGCAGCAGTAAAAGAGATGTTTGTTCGTTTATTATGTCGTGTGTTTGTATTGTGAAAATTTAAATCGTGATGATGCTACACTTTTTTTATGATGTACAGAATAATTGTTTCCCCGCTCCTCTTCGCTCGAATAATACAGACAGTCGAGGAGTTTTTTTTAGAAAACTATCAAGTTTCCAATATCGTTACTGCTAGAGACTTGTTGTTGTTGTTGATGATGTTGTGTTGGTGGTGAACTTGATGCCTGTTTTTGCTTATTCTCCTCTTCTATTTGTAAACTCGCGGCAATCGCCGCCGCCAAAGCGGCTTCTTCTTCCTCCGGCGTTTGAGGCACGTCCGTTGGCGCGACCGTCCTCGACGTCGGTGCTGGTGTCGTTGGTGACGATGCTGAAGCCACCGGCGTCGCGAATGGGTTCCCAGGAGATACCCCAAGTGGATTCACTGGCGGTAAAGGCACGCCATCTTCGTCTTCTCCGTTCACCGCGATGGTCGTCGTAGAAGCAAAGGCGTTCGAAGACCCGCCGATCCCGCTATCTAACGCTCCGTTCACTTTCTCGATCGTTTCCAACACCAACACCAAATTCGTCTCGCTCAAACCCTCGTCTCCGGCTAACCCAGCTAACCGTGCTCTCCTCTCATCGCACAAATGCGTCATCTCCGCGATCATGTCGTGCGTCGAAACGTCCACCTCTCCTCCTCCTCCTCCGTCTCCTCCCCCGTCGGAATCCTCCAAACACGTTCTCAACTCAAACAAAAGTTCCGCCGCGCTTGTCGCGCTCGCCACGACGTCACTCACCGACTCTCTGCGTATCGCGCGTTGCATCTGCCTCGCCGCCTCGTTGTTCGACGCGCTCCCGGGGCTCATATTATTACCGCCGCTTTGTCCCTCGTGGTGAAAATGTGTTTGTCTCTCTTTCCTCGCCTGCAACGCCTCTTGCGTCTTGCGTTTCACCTGTTCGAGTTTCGAGAACGCTCTTTCTTTAAAGCTCTTCCCGCCGCCTCGTTGCAACACACCAACCGGTGGCGACGTTCCGAACCCAACAATTCGCGACGTTGGCACGTTATCTCCTCGAATGAAAGTGTTATCATTCTCAGTGTTTTGCCCGCCGTTCGTGTATCTGTCTCGTAAAGACCCCGGTAAGCTGTTGTTCTTATTCGGGGTATTGGGACTACTTTTCACCAAACCAGCCGCGCGGTCGTCGCCTAATGCGTGCGCCATGTCGTTCACCGCGTCCGCCTTTTGTTGTTAATTTGCAATTTCAAACATTTTTATCAACAACAACAACATTAATGAGAGAGAGAGAGAAAGAAAGAGGTGAGTAAACATATGAGAAAAATAACGGCATTGGACGTGACAAGAATGGAATAAAATGTAAACGCGCGCGAGATTTATTCTTCTTCGTTAATAAAAACAAGAAGAATCATTAAAAGAAGAAGAATGAAAAGAATCAGCTACTCACCTGCTCTTCGCTGGTCATGAGCGAGGTCTCGCCGTCCAACTCTTCGTATCGCGTCGGGCTGAACTTAAACCGATTGCCGAAAGAAGACATGGTGGTTGATCAGATAAGTGAATTTTGTGGAGAAATTTTGGTGCCTTTGAGTCGAAGAGAAAAAGGTTGACTTTACTCTATTATAAGTGTTATCGCTCTTTTAAAAATCACATTATTCTTGCTGCTTTGTTTAATACTAAAACTGCTTTACTGTACGAATAGAGCAGTAACAAGTAGTCTGTTGGTATTGCCGTGCGAATGCGACGACGTGTGCGTTGTGACTTTTACGAGAAAGCCTAGCCGGCGCTCCCGGCGGAGTCGCCCAAGCGCGCTTCCCAGTCGACGGTGTGTTCGATCGGTTTCTCTTCGGCAACGGAAACGCCGGTATTCGCGCTTTCTGACGATGCCGATGCCGCGTTGGAGTTGCTCGCACTTCCTCCTTTGACTTTACCTCGTCCGGTGCGTCGCGCTAACTGTCTCGCGCGTCGGTCTTGTTCTCTTCGGATGCGTTTGGTGACTTCGTCTTCGTCGCCGTCTTTTTTGAAGCCGCAGAGTTTACTGCGACCGTTGGAGCGAGAGAGGAGAGACATGAGCATGCGTTCGGTGTCGAACGAGTGCGTTTGGCGCATGCCGAGTTCTACGTTTCGTTTCGCGTCGTAGTAGCGGTAGAAATCGTGGACGGCGGTGACTGGAGCGACGGATTTTTTCTTCCCGGATGAAGGCATATTTTCCACGCGTTCTTTTTCCACGTACAAACCGAAACCGTATAAACCGACAAAATCGCACAACCGAAGCGCCAGGTAATACGTGATCATTCCCATCGAAGGAACGTTTCCACCCGCGCCTTGCATCTTTCCAACTTTTGCCAAATGTTCGCGAAACGAGTGCATTAAAACGCTCGCGCCGTCTTGAACGTCCTCGTGCACTCTCTTCACACTTTTCGCGTGATTAAAGTATTCCGAACTCGCGATCGTTTCTCTCTCGTGTTCGTCCGCGTTCACTAAAACTACCATCGTTTCGTTCCTGCTCCTACTAAAACTATTCGTCGTCGTACTCGTCGTTCCTTCCTCCTCGTCGTCTGCTAAAATCTCCATCTTCCCGAGCGCTTTCGCGTCCACGACTCTCACCGTCGTCCTCGACCCGGCGTACAAAGAACATCCTCTCTTCGCTACCCCATCGTTCACTCTAAAAACCGCCTCCGCGCTATCAATCATCGCTCCGTACGCGGTCTTTTGCAACGTCCCTGAATTCCCAACCACCGCGCACGTTTTATATGTTTTCATCGTCGAAGCCGCCTTCCCGTCGTCGTCGTGAAAAATGTTCCTCGTCCCGTCGACTCTCATCCGTCCCGCACGAAACCGTTCTAAAACTCGGTTCATCTCCTGGTTTTCCATCTCCGGGTCCGCGTCTTCCACGTTGTTTAAAAGTTTTCTCCTCTTCTTTCGGATCCTCCTTTCGATGTTGTTGTTCTTGTTGTCGTTTACGTCGTCGTTACTCTTCTTCGTCTCCTCTTCCTCCTGCGCATCCGACGACGACGGTTTCCCCGGCATCGCTCTCAACTGCGCCTGTAAATGCTCTCCACTCGCGCCGGTTTCGCACGCGTGCGAGCGGATTAAACTGTCCACTCGTTCCGGGTCTTCGCATAAACGTTCTTTCGCACTAAAACTCGTTCGTCTCGCTTTCCCGTCGTCGCCGTCGTCGTTCTCTCTTCGAGATGATGATATAGACAACGACTGTTCATGCTGTTGATGATGCTGTTCTTCGCTCAAACTCGGGTCACAGGGCAGCGCAACTCTCGCTCCTGCTGCTTCTGCTGCCGCTTCGTCCTCGTCCGACGAAACGACTTCTATCCGGACGCATTGGAAAACGACGACCAAAATGATGATGAGCAAGAGGAGGAGTACTATCGCTCGTTTCTTCCTCCCGGTCTTCTTTCTCAACCCCGACCTAGTGTTAGCATTACTATTCATCGTCGTCGAAATCGGTATCCTCGTCTTCAAATCGAACGTTTGATATTATAGTGTTTGTATCCGCTAGAGTGAGAGTGAGGGAATATCTTCACAAAACGAGTGAAAAGATTTGAAATTTAACAACAACTTCAGAGAGAGAAAGAATAAATGTTTACGACGATGGCAACCGCGTTGAACGCGCGACTTTTACACAGAAACAACACCAACAATAACAACGCCGCAGCAAACAGGACGAGGAGAAGATTTTTGCGCGTTTCTTCTTCGAAAGGAGGAGGAGTTTTAGCGAAAGATGATGATGATGCTTCTTTGGTGGTTAACGGGTTTTGGGGAAAACCAACAAAAGGAGTATTCGTATCAGGAGGGGTGTTGATGTCCAGAAGTACTCTAAATCCGAAAAAGAAATCTCGGGGAATGGTTTCTCTGAAGACGAACGCGTCGTCCATGTCGTCGTCTTCTTCTGCAAAAGCAGCAGCAGCATCCACGGGTGAAGGAAATGGTTTCAGCTTAAAAACTGGGTTTTCCACCTTAGCTGCTGGGCCGAGAACTGCGGTGCTCTTCTCCCTCTGGTACTTTTTCAACATCGTGTTCAACGTGTACAACAAGAGCACACTGAACGTGTTCCCGTACCCGTGGTTGATTTCCACCTTACAGTTAGCCGCGACGTCGATATGGATGCTCGTCGTTTGGGCGACTGGGATTCAAGAGAAGCCGAAAGTGTCCAAGGCGTTTCTGGTCGCCGTGTTACCGGTGGCATTTTTTCACATGGTTGGCCACGTCTCGGCGTGCGTGTCGTTCTCTAAAATGGCGGTGTCGTTTACGCACGTGATTAAAGCTGCGGAGCCGGTATTTTCGGTAATTTTGAGTGGACCGTTGTTGGGCGCGACGTATTCTCCAGCCGTGTGGGCAAGTTTGATTCCAATCGTGTTAGGTTGCTCGATGGCGGCGATGAAGGAGGTGTCGTTTTCAATTTCCGGCTTTAACGGCGCGATGATTTCGAACGTCGCGATGGTGTTGAGAAACATCACGAGTAAGAAACAGTTGAACGATTTCAAAGCAGTCGATGGTATTAACTTGTACGGCATTCTTGGTATCGTCGGTCTCTTTTACTTGGCGCCGGCGGCGGTGTATATGGAAGGGAGCCAGTGGGCGGCGGGATGGTCCGCCGCGGTTGCGAAAGTCGGCGCCGAGAAGTTGTGCCAGATGTTGTTCTTATCCGGTGTGTTTTATCACTTGTATAACCAGGTATCTTACCAAGCGTTGACGGGTATTTCTCCGGTGACGTTTTCTGTCGGAAACTCGTTGAAGAGAGTCGCGGTGATTGTCGCGAGCGTGATTTACTTTCGCAACCCGGTGAGTCCGTTGAACGCCGCCGGGAGCGGTTTGGCCTTGTTAGGCGCGTACTTGTACACGAAAGCGACTGAGAAGAAGGAGTAACTACTACTATCCAATATGTGCCACGGAGCGTGAAGAGCGCCGTTGCTTTATCTTTTAATACCTTCTACTAATACTATTATTGAAACTATTACTACTCACTATGACACTATGACAAGAAAGGAAGCGCGCTGGAATAGTTTTGAAGCTCGTTCGTCAACTCAATCTTTTTTTGTTCGTTCGGTAAGTACGAAGCGAGATTCCTTAAATCGTCCACTGAAACGCGACTGTCTAACGCGGATTCGACGAACTCCTTCGCCGAAATCGTGTCGTCGCGTTGATATTTGCGAGCTTGTTTTTTCATTCGAACGAAATCAAAATAATCTATTCCGTTGTTCTCTTTCAAATGCTCGACTAACGCTTTGCTGGTTTTCCTCGTCTCGTTTCGTTTACGTTTGATAAATTTTTGCACGAGTTCCGAGACTTCGTTGTTGGACATGACTCTTTCGTTCGCGTTCTTAGCGCTGCTCGGAGTCTCTAATGAGACTTCGTAGCTTCCTCCTTGCTCGTTTTCTTCGTTGTTTTTCGTGTTATGATGCCACGGCATTCGCGATTCGTCGACAGTTATGGTTGTTTTCTCGTCGGAAGAAGATGATACGGAGGAGTTTCTCGCGTTTAAACTCCTCCTTCTCCCCCACGCGATGATTGAAAATCGTGGATTGACCGCAAACTGCTCTTGGCCGCTCAGTTGTGGCACGCCGTGTTTCATCGCCGCGTTCACTTCAGACGAAAACGCAAAAACATCCCCGTTCTTCTGAGGAAACTCGAACGAACTCGCGCTCGATTCGTGAAGAAAGCTCAGCGCTCTCGGCGCGCCGAAAGAAGCGCCCATGGTAAAATCTTCCTCGTGTCCGCTCGCGCCAAACGCATGAGAGTCGTGGTGGTACGGTTTCCAATCCGACCCGTCCCGGTAGAAGTTAAGACGCGTCGCAAACACGTCCACGTCGAAGTACTCCGCCATCCGTTCCACGACTGTTCGAAACGTCTCCGAAAACTCCGGATTTTCTCGTTTCAAGTGTTTCGACCAGTTTATCATTCCTTCCTCCTCTTCTTCTTTAGAACACTCATCTAAATCCTTCGCCAACCGTTCCAAAGTTTCGTAATCACTTTCTTCGCAGTGAAACCGTTCGATGTACACCGCGTTTCCGGACACCATTTCGGCGACTGAATCTAACAAGTTTGCATCCACGCGCTTCGATTCCGAGCCTTTCAATGCTTGAGACGCGTATTTCGATATGGAATTTGTAAACTTTGTTGAAGTCGTTTTAGACGACGAAGAAGGAACAGAAGCTTCAGAACTTTCCCTCTTCCGGTACTGGTACGACATTTGACTGTCTTCTCTCCTATTGAACTCTCACACTCTCTCTCTCTCTCTCTCTCTGTCTCTCTACTTCCCGCGCTTGTACAAGAATTTATATCTGGGGAAAAACAACTTTCGAAATTCTTCAAAACATCTCAAACTTCCTCCTCGCGCGTTGTTGTCTCTCTCTCTCTCTCTCTCTCTCTCTCCTCTTGAAAGAAGAAGAATGGCAACAACGAGAATAAGAACAGCATCGCTGGTGGTACCACCATCGTCGCTTTTATCGTCGAAAAAGAGGAAGAGTCTAAGTAAGAGTTTAAGAAGCAAAAGAAGACACCAACGCGTCAAAGTCGTATCTTTTAACGAGAATGGATTCATGTTCGTGGAAAGCGCGTTGGATGCGACTTTGACGAGTGCGATCGCACTTTCTGTCTTGTATAGCTATTATTATTCCTCATCTGTGTCAGTGGATGATGATGATGATGATGGTGATGATTTACGCACGAGATGGACCGTCGCGTCCTTCCTCTCTTTCCTCCCTATTTTCGGCTCCATGAGTTGGTTTTTACCGCAACTTTCGTTCGGCTCGTGGGAAGCAGAGGCGAAGTCAGAGGGAGAATTGAAACGGCAAAAGAGGTTCAGCGTGTACGCGCTGGTGTATTTAATCAGTTACGCGAGATTTGGCGGGTTTGATTTGACGAGGAAAGAGACGTGGTTCGTCGCGGCGACGTGCTTCGCGCACACGCAAATCGAGTCGCCGTTTGGGTTGTTGAAGCCCGAACGCAAAGTTTTGATGAAAGGTTTTGATGGTGATGAGGAGGAGGACATCAACGAGAATAAGATTGTGATCGAGGAAATCGCGGCGAGTTTGAAAGCGAGTTTGTTAGGTACTAGTAACAGTAGTAAAGGAATAGTAAAAGCGGAAGAGAAGGGACGGAAAATAGAAGAGAGCGGCGGCACCTCGGCGGTAAAATCTTCGTTCGCGAAACACCTCGGAGAATACATCGGCGAACTTCAGGTGCAACTACAAAACTTACCCACGGACGTTCAAGAAGGTCGCATTCGCGCGCAAATCGAACGAGAAATCGAAGCCACGGAACAAATGTTGGAGAAGGAAAAATCTATAGCCTCGGACGAAATCGAAAAGTGGGATCGAAAGTGGATGTTGCGAAGGATGAGAAAGCCCGAGTTGATCGAGACGTGTAAACAGAACGGCATCAAAGGGTACTCGAGGCTGAATAAGATGGAAATCGTTGAGATGATCGAGAGATTCGAATATGATGATGTCGTTCAATAGTGTAGTAATAGTTAGTTTCATGCGCAAAAAACGTATTCGTCGTCATATTCGCGTCGTCGAACTCGCCTTTCTCCCCATAAAGAACCACGATATACCAACATAGCGTAGATTCCATCGAAGAGAAAACACAACGGCAAAAAATAACACGGTAATGGGCTCAGCCGATAATCGAAATCGGGGCCTCTCGCACGTTAGAGATTAATGTAACTGCTGTTTGCGCAGCGCTTTGCTACCCAAAGCGAGAATCATACCACTAGACCACTGAGCCATTTTTTCTACCGGTTTGTGACTTGAATTAGGGTTTAGTTCAAAGAATATAGTTTTTTGTTTTTTCTCTTTCTTTTCTCTGTTTCATTTTTCCCCCAAAAGCCACACTTTAATACACATATGGGAAACCATATCTTGACGACGACGAGGAGCGAAAAGAGTAATAGCTTTGGTGAATTCTTGTCGTCGTCGTCTGTTTCGGCGAAGGAGAAGAATGACTTTCTTGTTGCGTCGACGACGACAAATGAAGAAGAGGAGCACAAGAAGCAAATTCAACAACCGAAAAGCAAATTCAACAGTCTGAGAGCAAAAGCTTTAGAGCTGTGGTTTCGTTTTGAAGAAGAAGAAGAAAAAGAAGAAGTAAAAGGAGAAAAGCTATTAATAGACAAGTTGTACGAGAACCGATGGTTTATCAAGCATTCAGACGTGCAGAAGAGAACAGATTTGGACGCGAAGATTTCGAGTCAATTTGGACAGTTACTGGATGAGTTGCAGAGTTTTTATTACCATCATCATAGTCTTCATCACGAGTTCGTCCAAGAGTGTTTAGATGCCATCGAGGAAAACGCGAGAGTGGGAGGAACTCTTTTCCCGGAAATAACGATCGCGACGGTCGTCACGCTCGACCAGTTCTCGAGACACCACTTTCGTCGTCGCTCTTTAGTAAATGAAGCCGAGACAAACATAGCGCTTTTAGATGAAGTGTGCGTTACAATCGTAGATAGGTGTTTAGAGAAGATTGATGTCACGTCGTCGCATTTGATCGATGCGAAGCATTTGGTTTTTCTCCTCATGCCGTACAGACACACGCAGAAAACGTTACCGAAATTGAAGAAAATCATAGACTGTTTGGACAAACGCGTAGAGTCGGATTCGGCCAGTCTCGAATTGCTGAAAAAGTTCAAGAAGACTACTTTGCGATGTTACCAAGATTTAGAAGGAAAACAGTGGCATCCAGAAACGAACGGCGAGATCTTGGAGTTTTTCGAGTTCGATCCGACCGCGGAGCAAATAGAAAAAGCGACGCGTATGCCAATCGTCGACGCCGTGAGAAAGTTCATGGTATCGAAACAAGACTTTTGGTTTGACACTAAAGAAGACAATGATAATAATAATAACAAAAAAATGATCATCGCGGTATCCTTGTCTGGTGGCGTGGACTCGATGGTTTTAGCGATGATTTTAAAACAGTTAGGCTATGTGGTAATAGCTTTACACATCAACTACGGCAATCGTCCAGAGGCAAACGCCGAGGCGAGTTTCTTAGAGGCGTGGTGTCGAAAACACGACATCGCGTGTGAGATTAAAAACATGAACAACGAAGGCTTGAAACGAGGCGTGACGCCACGGGAGACGTACGAGATTGAAGCCAGGAAAATTCGCTTTGATTTCTACAAGCTCATGCGACAGAAATATGAGTACCCCGCGGTCCTTCTAGGCCACCACGATGGCGACGTGCAAGAAAACGTCATCACGAACATGTTTCGCGGCGCGAACGTGTTAAACGTCAACGGCATGTCCGACGAAGGTATCATTGAAAACGTTCGAATCTGGCGACCGATGTTATCGAGACCGAAATCGGACGTGCTGGATTTCGCGCACACGTTCGGTGTTCCGTACTTTCTCGATTCGACGCCGACGTGGAGCACGAGAGGCAAGCTACGGAACCAACTGGTGCCGTTGTTGGCGGATATGTTTGGCGAAGGATTTTTACGAAACGTGACGCAAATTGGTCGCAATAGCGAAATGTTGGACGAAATGGTGAAGAACTCGATATTCAATCCGTTTTATTCGAAGTTTAGAGTCTCGGATGCGGGCATATACGTTCCGTGCGAAGCCTTTACCGCGCAGCCGTTGTTTTTCTGGAAAGAAACGCTGAGAGAGTTTTGCCACAAGTTAGGCACGAACGGTTTTAAAGATGAATCAGTTGGACAAATCATGAAGAAGATAACCGCCGTGCGATCATCACCATCGAAACAGCGCGGAAGCGATCCAGACAACATCATCTCGTGGCTTCCGGTGAAACGAGAAACGAAAGTGTTTTTAACCACGGACGCTTCGAAAACGCTCGCCATGTTCGCCGAAGGCTTTTTCTCCCAAGCGACGGTGGCGACGTTTGAAAACTTCTCGGTTCCTTTTTCGGAAATTTTTAACAACAACAACAGAACGCAAACCCGAACGTGTGGCCCGTGGACGATAACGCTCGAAATGGTGGACAGAACGAGTCGCGAAGAACTCGAGCGACCGAAATGTTTCTCCGTTTGGGACGCGCTCGAGAACGACATTTCCTATCACATGCCGGCGCGATGTTACGACGCAAACGACGAGTACGATGTGAACACGACCGAAAAAACGTTCCACATCGACACCGATTGGCGCATCCCTCCGACCTGCGACCTCGAAAACATCGTTCGTAAACACCTCCCGATTGTTGTCCCTCTCGGACATCCGCCTCACCGCGGCAAGAGCGAAAAAGAAAAGAGCAAAAAACACAGGACGTGGGCGCCTCGATTTATCGACGATACCTCGAACAACAACGACAACAACGGTATTGTAAAAGTCACCTTACGATTCCGTCGCCACAAACCGTTTTCAGAAGAAGAAGAAGGAGAAGGAACATCAGACAACACGCACGCGAAACTAGAAGCTTAAAATAGACAGACTCTTACAACACGACTACTACTCCTACACCTACTCTAAAAACTACCGGCTCTCTTCCGTGCTCGGTCCTTTCAACCGTACCTCCCATTCGCTGCTTTTCCCGTCTAACCGGCTGAACGCTCTCAGACGGTCTAACCCGTCCAAAGCGATCGCTCGTTTCTTCTCCACCTCTTCTTGTTTCGTCAACTTTGAATTTTCCCGAAACTCGAGTTGGATTTCTTTGTACAAACCGTTTTTGTTTTTGGACGGGAATGTTTTCGTCGCTTTGAGGATTTGACGGTACAGGCGTAAAGTTGTCATTTTCGTCATTTTTCTCTTCAAAGTGAGTTGTTCGTATTCTCACAGCAGCAGTATTAGTATTCCAACGAATAAAAGCTCCGTGTGTGTGTGACTGAAAATGACGAATTTTCCTCAGTTCCCGAGAGCAACGACACAACATAAAAAGATTCTTTAAAAGAACAGACAAGAGATGATTTTGTCTTCTTTCTAAAGCGATGAAGACGCAAGTTTTACAGAAAAAGCTTTCGACGATGGGGGAGAGAGATTCTTTGTGGGACGTGGTCGTGAAGTGGGACGATATTTGTTTCAAACACATTCTTCCGAGATTGAATCGAACGGATGTGAAATTCTTGTACGAGGTGAATAGTGAAACGAGAAAGTTGATTAAGAGATCATCTCGTGCGAGTGATTTAAAGAAGAAGTTAAAAGTGAGCGAGATGTCGTCGGTATCGACTTTGGAAGTTGCGTGGGAGAATCGATCGTTGTGGTTGGGTGACTTGTACAACGAAGGATCTTTCTGCGAGGAAGTTGCTCTAACGAATAAACTCGAGTTGCTCAAGTGGATACGAGAGGAGAAAAAGTGTAAGTGGGATTATAAGACGATTTATGCGGCCGCAAGTCAAGGTAATCTGGAAATGGTGAAGTATTACGTCGCAAGTAAGTGTCCTCTCTATGAGCACGCGTGTGCATATGCTGCCAGAAATGGTCATCTCGAGGTACTCAAATACTTACGCGAAGAAGCCAAAGCGCGTTGGGATTTGTTTACTGCCCGATGGGCGGCTTTAAATGGTCATCTTCACATATTCGAATATCTTATCGAGCGCAAATATGATAAATTTGACGGATATGAGTGTGTATGGGCAGCCGAGAACGACCACTTGGACTGTTTGAAGTACTTGCGCGAAACCGCCAAAGCGCCGTGGAGCTCTTGGGCGGTACACTCCGCACACAAGAAAAACCAACCCGAATGTTTACAATACCTCCTCGACAACGACTGTCCTCTCCCAGAAGGCTGGTCTTACGAAGATGGAACGTTATACATATCAGAAGAAGAAGAAGAAGAAGAGGAAGAAGAAGAAGAAGAAGAGGAAGAGGAAGGAGATTTCGACGACTGGGAAGAAGGAGTATACTGGGACGAAGAAACGCAGCATGAGCACATGGACATTATTTCAAAAATTCATAACTACAGTAAAAACTGGTGAGTTTTAAAACTCACATTAGGGACGGTGCCAAAGCGCTTCGAGCCAAAAAAGTTTCGCCAGCGCGCTTCCAGCGTGCTCAACGTGCAAAGCGCTTCAAATTGAAATTTCACCATCCCTAACTCACAACAAGTGAAAAAAGACACAACAAAACACAAAATTTTCTCTTCATAAAAAACGCTTGATTTATTTATTTCTCAATCAAATCATTCAGATCAAGAACACACATTAGTAACAGTTTGTTTTCCACGCTTCGATCGACGATTTGCCCGGTTTTATCGGTGGTGAAACGAAAACGGAAGAGAACAACTCTTTTCCTTCCTTTCTTTCTCTTTCGGGTCGCTCGAAAACGAGGAGATATATATAAATAACGCTTTCGTTTGAAGAACTTTTTGTAAATGATGAATGTCTTTGGACGACGATTGGTTTTCGGTGGTGGAACAGCAGCACTCGCAGCAGCAATCGGGGTGACCGCCGCAACGACGACGACAACATCATCAGAGTACTTTAACTACGAAAACGCGAAGCGTACGACGACGTTTTGGTACCACGCGTTGCCGGCGTATTTGAGTTACCGGTACGTGCAACGGAGGAACGAATTGTTCCATTGGTTTCATCAAAAACAGCATCTTCCCGGGGACAAAGATGACGATGTGATGTCGTCCTCTTTCCCTCTTTCGACGATGTTCTCCTCCTTATTTCTCCTCTCGGACACCGACGCAAACGCAGAGTACGCAAAATTACATAACTATTTCAGCCCAATCATCGAGAAACAAGTCTGGGAACAGAGAGGATTTTACATCAAACACGCGCAGTTCTTAAGCACGAGAGATGACTTCGTCCCGGAGAAATATCTCGAGTGGTGCAAAAAAGTGCAAGATCAAGCGCCGACGAAGTTGGAGAAAGGCGAGGCGCTGAAAATAGCTGAAGAAAGCTTACGAGGGACGAAATATGAAAACGCGATCGAGTATTGGGAGGAAACGCCGATTGGCGTGGCATCGATTGGAGCGGTGCATCGATGTCGTCTGCGGGGCGAATCGAAAACGTGCGTGGTCAAAGTGCAAGCGCCGGAGGTGGAGAATCGGTTTAGGAACGACGTGGACACGATGATTTTCTTTTTGAGACTGTTTCAACCGCAACACGTGCCGCCGTTGAAGGAAGTGCAGAGGAACTTTTTGAACGAGTTTGATTATCGAATCGAGGCGGAGAATTTGCGAGAGATGAAACGGTTGATCGAGGACGGGAAGTTTTCAGATCGGGTGAAAATACCAGAACCGAAAGTGGAGATGTGTTCAAAGAACGCGTTGTTTATGGAAGAGATCGAAGGGGTGCCGTTGGTGAGAGGTGTGAAGGAGTCGTACGAGAGATTTTTGAAGGCGACTGGGAAGAGTGCGGACGCGAACGCGATGCGTCATTCGGCGAATGCGTTGTTAGCCGACGAGGCAAAAAACGAAAAGAATTTTAAAGACGTGGAAGAAACCGCGCGAGCGACGAGGAATGCGAACGCGATGATTCGAGCGAAATTTCTTCTCATCGATGAACCAATTCGGTTGGCGTATAATCTCTCACCATTACGTCTCGTGTTTGGGAAGTCAGAAAAGAAACCTTCCGCGACGCTTGTCAATCTCGGAGACGTGTTGCGAACCATGTTGGACGTTCACGCGCACGAAATTTTTGAGTGCGGCACGTTCAACGGCGACCCGCATCCGGGAAACATTCTTTTAATGCCCGATGGAAGACTCGGTCTCATTGACTACGGTCAAACCGTGCGCATCGACGATTATGCCCGACGCACGTACGCCAAACTCGTCTTGGCGTTACTGCATGAAGATAAAGAAGAAGTAGCGAGGCTGGTCTGGTCCTCGCCGCCGGACGGGTTCGGAGGAAAGACGAAGAAGAGAGACGTCGATACGGCGTACAAATTAGCAACCTTTTGGAACGATCGAGACACGCCAGATATCACCGAAGGCTTAAACTTGCAAGAATTTATCGACGAGATGGAGCGAAGGGATCCAATGATTGACACGCCGAGGCAAATGGTCATGATCTCGAGAGTGTCTGTTTTATTGAGAGGTATGGGAAACGCGTTCGATATGCGATTGCGAGTTTCCGAAGCTTGGAGGAAACACGCGAGAGCGTTGTTAAAGAAGACCGATCCGGAGTATTATTTATTGAAAAAGGAAGAGGCGGAGGAAGAGAAGAAAAAGTAGAACTAACTGTAGTAGAATTTAGTATTTAGTTTTAGTATCATCATAACACTTTTGTCGAGCACTACGCGTCTCTCAGAAGACTCGAACACGTTATAGTTTTTCCTCTCTTTTTCTTCTTTCTAATCCTCTTTTTTCGGCGAAATCGAAACAACCACCGTCTTCTCGTCCTCCTTGACTTCGATCGATACCGTCACGAGCATCTTGCCTCCACCACTATCACCACCACCTTTCTTTTTATTCTTGTTCTTCTTGCCGTTTTTTTCTTTCTTTTCTTCGTCTTTGGACGACTCCTCTTCGACAACGGGGTCTTCTAATCCGGCGGCGATGCGCTCTTTCTTCACCTTTCGCTTCTCCAAGAACTCTTCCTTCTTCTTGTTGAGCAATTCTACACATCTGGGCACCTCGCCAACTATTAACGGCGCGGAAATGCCAACTTTACCAAACATACCGTACGCGTCTAAAGATAGGTTCACTTTGTCGGTTTCTTTTGGCGGTTTAGGTCCCGCGTTTTTCATCGCGTTGACTTTGTTCTTCTTCGCTTTCGTGAGCGTACCAGTCATGGAGAGCAAATCGTCCATCTCTTCGTCTTTGTCTCTCTTGTTGACCATTTTCAGACCGGACAACTTCGCGGTCAAGTCCTCCGCGCTTCCGTTTTTAGACGACGAGGACGTCGGTTCCGCCGGTGCACTTTTCGGTAAGAACTTTTGCAAGAAACTCACCAACTGATCGCACGAAGAAATTTCCGCCTCAAACGGTTCCGGAGCGTTTTCTCTTTCCCACTGCTTTTTCCTCTCTTCCGACGCTTTTTTCTCCGACGCGTACTCCGCGTCTCGCTCCGCGCGAAAGACTTTCTCTCTCTTCAACCACTCGTTGTTTTTCTTCTTAAAATCGTCTCGCAAATCGTCCATTTCTTTCCGAATCTTCAAGATTTGCTTATACGCGCCGTCTCTTTCCGATTCTAAAGCTTTCACGTTCTTGTTAAAGTTATCGCCGCCGCCGCTATTACCACTTTTACCATTTTCTTTCTTATTCTTGTTGTTGCCACCTCCCTCTACGCCGCGAATCTTATCGATTTCGTTCTTCAGTTTTTGCTGCTCCGCTTTGTTCGCGTTGATCTCCACGTCCTTCGCTTTCGCCTTTTCTTGCATAGCCTTCCTCGACCCGTCCGTCCCGGTAATCTGCGCCTGCTTCGCCGCCATCGCTCTCGCCGAATCCTTCATCTTATTTAAGTGCTTAATCTTCTCCACCAAGACTTTCTCTTCCTTCAAACTCATCGTTTCGTGCGAAAGTTGGTCTTCGATTCTCGCCATCTCCGCGTCGATTTGCTCCGCGCTCTTCCCTCCGCCTCGGTTCCCGGAACCACCATCTCTATCGCCTTTCCCCATGTTATCCAAAGCCTGAACTTCTTTCCTACACGCATCTCTCGTTTGCATCAAAATTTGACATTGCGCGGCTAACTCGTTTAATTTCGATCGAATCGGTGCGTATTTCGCTTGCTCTTTTTCTCGTCCGTCTCGTAAAACTTTGATTTTGCTTTTGGCCGATTCGATCGTTTTTTTCCTCTCCTCGATTTGCTCGTTCAACCTTTTCATCGCGGTTTCGTGTTTCTCTCGACTCGGTCTTGGGAGCCTTTGGATAGTAGTATCAGAGGTACTCTTCGTCTTGCTTTTGTTCGCTTTTGTCTTCTCCTCGTCCTCGTCCGCAACATTTTCCGTCGTCGTCTTTAAATCTTCTTTTTCCTCTTTTTCCGCCGCGCTGACGACGACTTTCATCTCGTCCTCCTCTTTTTGCTTCGTCTCTTCTTTGGACGCTGCTTTTGAGGAGGAGGATGCGCTAGTGCTGCTCTTGGTGCCGCTCATGTTTCTAACTTCTCCAATCGAAGCGTTTCACGGAAGAGAAACGCGCGCGGAAAGAGTATCTAAAAAAACGGATCGTCTCCCCGATGAGTTGATTTTTCCCACGCGCTCTCTTGGATCTCCAAACAACGAGAGAAGAAGAAGAATATATAAAGTATATATATCTTCCGCTAAAAACGAGAAAAGGGCAAACAACGCTCTGCACAAGTGAGAGAGAGAGAAAAAGGCGTTTTCTCGATGGAAAGTCTCGGACCTGACGTGTGTATGCAGGGGAAAAGGCTGCCGGATGGGTTTCTTTTGGGGGAATAATATTCCTCGTCTTCCCAAACAAAGGGAGGGAAACCACTCACCAAAAAGGACGAAAAATGATCGAATGCGTAAGAAAAAGAACGAAAGGAAGAGAGAGAGCGAGAGATGAGTAAATTATGAATGTGAGAAAAGTGCTCTGCTGGCAAATTTTTTCATTTTGATGTGCTTGTGTGGTGTTCTTGCGAAATATGCTGTATTTTGTGGGAACGCGCGGGGTATAACCCTGGCACACTATATATACATGTACAGATGAACAAACTCTCTCTTTCTTTCTTTCTTTCTCTCTCTCTTCCTAAATGAAAGCGCGCTTATATCATCGTTCTTCGTATTCCAACAAAATCTGGTGACAATCGACCAACACTTGCGCGTCTAAAGCGGCGTACGCGGTTTGAGATTCCGAGAGCGGCCGCGAGGACCAATCGGACATTCTGACGGATTTATCGAGCGGTTTTGAGAGAAGGACCGAGCACAGGTTGGAGAGACCGATGGGTTGGTGTCGGTTGAGTTCTTTCTCGAGGAGCCACGGTTTTCTTCTCCGATCGGTTCCTTCTCCGTTTTCTTCTTCTTCTTCTCCGTTGTTGTTGGTCTTCTTCTTCTTCTTCTGTCTCGCGCTTCGAGCGTCTTCAACTCTCGTTCTCCAGTAGTGTTGAAGGTCCAGGACGTTTCGCGGTTGGCCGAGGTACGATGCGCATTGACTGAGCCGCTTGAAGTCTTCTTTGCCGGCAAAGACGAGCTTTAAAATCGAATCGTTTGAAAATAAAGCGCCCAAAGAGTCTCTTAAAACCGTCGATGGCGCGTCGTCGATAAGTTTTGGGAGATCTAAGAGGAAACAATCCGATTTGGAACTGATTTGGAGCAACGCGACGGTTTCGCTGAGAGTGCTGCTGCGAGCTCGTTTCGACGGCGGCGGCGCGGCTTTCGCGTCGTCTTCTTTACTCTCTTCCTCCTCCTCCTCGTTCTCATTCTCACTGTCTGAACCGCCGAGCTTGGCGGCCCATTCGGTATCGATGCCAATCGCATTGGACGCGCTTAAAACTTTAAACATTTCTTTCAAGGAATTTTCATCGTCCACGAAACTCACGTTTACGTTTTCTGGCAGTTTATAATATCGCAACTCGCGGTCCATGCGCATTTGCATCATCATCTCGTCCGAACAAATTGAAGCGATATCAGCTTCGCTAAAGCCACATCGCTCGGCAAACGTTCTCGCGTACTCTAATTCTCCCGCAGTAACGAGCGCGCTCACCACTCGCTCTTGAAAACGGACGTCATCTCCGGCGTGTTTCAACGCCGCCTCGAACGCGCCTTTCGAAACCATTCGGTCGATGGAACTTTCCCAATACTGTTTCTTAATGTACGGAAATTCTTCGTACAGATTGAACCGTTTCACGGCTCGAAACCCGGCCCTTAAAAACGCGTGCGACTCCATGGCTAAGCACGTCGCCACAAACTCAATCTTCTTCTCTCTCGACAGATTTTTCGTCAACTCTTCCAATAAACCAATCTCGTCTCTATTCGCCAAGAGCTCAAACGTTTCCGAGTTTGTAAATTTTTCCAACTCGAAATGCGTGATCGTCGCGCACGCGCTCCCTGGCGCTTCCTCCAATAAAAATTCAACGTACTCTTCTATGACTCGATTGGTGACGATATCGTTCGTTTCTTCCCCCCAAAAGAAATCCTCTTTGCCAACCCCGAACGACTCCGCGACGCGCGCGATAACTCTCGCCTGTTGCGCACCTCCGCCTCGCTCCTTGGCGGAAAAATACACTAAATTCGCCGCGCGGCGTCGGCTCTTTTCGCACCTCACTCTCGACCTCGTGATGTTTTTTAGTTCAAACCAGTTCCTAATGTACGCTTCTCGAACGTTTGTCGCTCTCGTGCAACTCTCGATGATCACAAACTGAAGTAAAATCCGCTCGCTTTCAATCTCCTTCATCGACGCTTTCGGCGCCGCTTCTTCTTCGTCGTCGTCGCAGAAGGACTCTTCCTGCCCCCAGTTTCGGTCATAAAATTCATCCTCTTCTTCGTATTCTCCCTTATCGTCGTCGTTTTCTTCCTCTCGCACGCGTCGTTCGTCTTCCAAAATCTCCACGCAATCCAGACATATTCGCGGTGGAATCGAATACGTTCGCTCTCCTTCATCTTTTCCTCCTCCATCTTCCATCATCTTTCGTTCGAAAAATTGAACGCACGTCTTCCTCAGTTCCGGGAACTTTTGTCGGTTCGCAATCATCTCGCGGAGAATTCCTAAGAGTTCCACGGCATCATTATCATCGTCACGATCGTCAGTTGCTGCTGCTTTTTCTCCAAAAGTCGATTTTTGAAAAGCGGATGGTGAATTCGTTGCCGTCGTCATCCTTTTCCCCGGAACCTTCCGCGGCGGAGGATGAGGATGACGTTCGCGACGAATACTGCGACGACTACGCGGTGAATGAAAATAAGAACAAGAACAATGCAACGACGACGAGGACGATGGTGGTGCCGCCGCCGTAGCGAAGCGCATGTGATGCGTTTTTGTTCTTCGATTGCTTCTTTTGTTGTAACGACTTTGGATTAGAAAAGATATTCTCTTTCTTTTAAAATTCGACAAAGAGGAGCCGATGAGGCGAGGAGAGAAGAGCGCTCGTTACGGTGCGATTACGTAAAAATGAAGGTCTATATTTTGGTATGTTCACTCTCTCTCTCGGCTATTAAAGCGGCTCTCCCTCGTTGGATCTCTTTTTTTTTTCTCTCTCTCTTTCCTGTTGGTGTGTTTTGCGTGGTATTTCGTTCTACGGTGATACGTTCGATGTCGCCTCTCTTCTTTTCTCTCTCTCTTTCTCTCTGCATCGACTCTCGTCTCTCTCATGTATATTATTTCTTTCTTTCTTTCGTCTCATGGACCACAAAATGGACTAAAAATGGACCAAAATGGACTAAAATGGACTAAAATGGACCGAAAACTACTAACAATAATAATAATAATAATACTTAATCCTTCTTCTCGGATGGTCTTTCCACGCCTTCCCACGATTGCTGCCACTGCTTATCATAAAAGGTGGCTTCGTCCGCCAACACCTTCAAGTTGTCCAAATCGCTCAACTGTCTGACAAAGCAGACAAACATAACGGTCGCAAAGATCGACGTCTTGCCCAAAAACGAGTCGTGTAACTCAACCAAACCAGTGTGCGTGGCCGCGTCGATCAAATACGCAAACAAATACCCAACCATCGCGGCTCTGCCGTTCGCCTTCTCCGCCTCGGGCAAGTGAAAGCGCATCATCCATACTTGCCACGGGATTTGACCGAGGTCAAACGTACCGTCTTCGTCATACACCGCCGGATTCTCCTCCAACATCTTTCTGTGCACAATTTCGGCGTCGATGACCGCGTTCCAATCCGTGGTCCCGTCCGCCTTGGCGAATTGCGCGAGATCCCACGTCCCATTCACCCATCTCGAGTCCTCCCATTTCTGGGTGGATTTCCCCATCAAACCAGCTTTGGTGGTCGCCGCGGCATCTTTCCCGAACACCTCGGAGCCGGCTTTCGTGCCCCCTTTTTCGAGCGGGGAGAGTTTCTTCTCCGTGTTCGTCGCCGTCGCTTTGACGGTTCTGTTTTAAGTTAAAGTTGTTGTTCGAAGAAGATATTCGGTTTTGGATAATAAGAAGAGATAAGTCAGGGGACGGACACATGAGATCAAAAAAACAAATCATCATCATCTTCCGCGCGACGACGAGGAAAGAAGCCCCTTCCCTTCTTTTCCGGTGCTCGTTTCAAAGGAAAACTACCCTGCGCATCTCCTCATCTCTCAGAAAGAGGCCCACACGACAACCGTTTTGGACGCACGAACGAAGAAAAAGAAAGAGAGCGACGAGAGAGATTTTCCACTCTCCCAAAGGCGGAATGCTCTTCCCACACAGAGATATTTCCCAGAGGAAAAAAAACTAAAATTAGCCCCTTCATCACGACAAGCGCGCAAAGCGTCGTACCTGTTCACGCGAGAGTTCGCTCTGCAATTTCTGAGCGCAGAAACCGTTGAAACAGATTGCGCGTGTAAGGAAAACATTTCGAGTGCACTAATGTGACGTTCGCGTCTTTATTCTCTCGTCGAAAACAATTATACGAGCGAGGATGATTTTTGTGGGCAGACGGGAGAGCGCAGCATTTTCGGATGAAATTTTTCAGGCGAAAGAGATCTCTTTGGAGATCTTTCAAAAGAGGCGACGCCCACAAAAAAAAGGTGATGCGTGATTGATGACTTTAAAGGTGGTGGTAATGGTACATCCGTTTCGATGACGACGACGATGACTTTGAACACGACGACGACTTTGATGATGACGAGGAGGAGGAGGAAATTTCTTCATCGTGACTATGCCTTCTGCGCCTCCTCCACCTCTCATCATCCTCAGACTTCGTCCTCCTCTTCAAAGGGGAAAAAATCATCATGGGTAAAAGAGAAGACGACGCTGGTGTTTGATTTAGACGGCGTTTTGTACCCGGCATCGAACGGGTACTTGGAGAACGTGCGGGACAATCAGCGAAAATTTTTAACCGAGAAGTTTAGCTTATCTGAGACAGACGCGAGACGGGTACGGAAAGAGGCGTTCGAGAAACACAACCAGACGTTGAAAGGATTGAGGAGTTTAGGATACGCGGTCGAACACGACGAGTTTACGGAGTACGTGCGCAAAGGATACGACGAGTATCTCTCGTGCGATCTGCGAGTGAACAAAACGCTCGAACGACTGAAAGTGGCGTGTTCGAAGAGGAAAGGCAAGATGGTGTTGATGACGAATACGGCGGAAAAGCAAGCGAGGAAGTGTTTAGGCGCGTTGAACATCGACGAAAAGTTATTCGAAGATGGCATATACGGGAGTTCTTTTATGGGTGACAACGCGAAACCGATGCCTGAAGCATTCGAGATGGTGTGTAAAGATATAGGAGTCTCGCCGAAAGAATGCGTCATGTTTGAGGATTCGTTTAAGAACTTGAAAACGTGCGTAGCTTTAGGCATGGGGGGCGTTTTCGTCGCCGGGGAGACGTTGGAGATGGAACTAGTTGGTGGTGGTGAAAAAAATGAAGATAAGAGCGATAAGGGCGAGTTAAATGCAGTCGCGAATGTTGTCGTCGAATCCATTGGCGATTTGTTTGAAGTTTTCCCGGAGTTGTTCGATTGATATCCTTTTTCCAGTTCTTCGAAAGAATGTGGATGACGCGCGTTTGTAGTACCTTTAGATATGTAACAATACAGAGATATAGATAGACAAGTAGTAGTACTAAGATAGTTGGTTTGTTTGCAAATTGTATTATTAAATGCTTGTGCTCGCCATGGCCGCCGCGCCTACGATGCTACTCGCAAACACAAACATCGAACTCTTCTTCGCGTTTTCGTTATCGATCCCAAACACGCTCATGTCCCAAATCACGTGCCTCAACCCAGCGACGCCGTGATACACAAACGGGAAACTCAACATCGCTTTCGCTGGAAACACGAGCAAAGGAAACTGCGATTTAAACAGCTCCACAGTTTCCGGTACCGCCTCCGGGCCTCCCACGCACGCGATCACGCCCCCTACGCCAACCGCTCCGGACAACACGCACCCGGTGACTCTGTTGGTAATCGAGGACAAGGCGACGATCGGAAACTTATAGTGCGCGCTCTTCCCGTCCACGTCCAGCACGTCTGGACTCAGAGGACGTTTGTTCAATAGTTCTCGATGGTTCGCCGGCGTGCCTAAAAACGCGGTCCCTCCGGTTTTCGGTTGTCCGTATTCCTCGGGAACTCCGGTTTGACCAATCTGAGTTCGTGCACTCGTAAACAACGACTTTTTCCCTTTGTAATAAAGTTGTTGTTGATGATGATGTTGTGATTGTTTCTGTTGTTGTTGTTCTCGTTGCGAAGTTTGAAGAAAAAAACAAGGCGGGGAGTAGGAGTTTCCGCATCGCTGCTCCTGTTGCAAAGCTCTCGTCCCCGCTCGACGAAGCATGTTTGAATGTGTCTTAAAGAGAGAGAGAGAGAAAGAATGAGAGATTTGGTTTGATTCTGAACTTCTGAAGACAAACGAGAGAGAGAGAGAAAAAGTCAAGAAAAATTTATTTCGCCAGAATTTTCCTCTTTTCTACCGTTTCTTTAAAATACCGAACTCTTATAATAATCTACCTCTCAAAACACTTTTGTGTTTTCTACTACTCGTCACAAAGGAGGTTTGAATACGAATAAGAGAGAGAGAGAGAAGAGAGGGTTGCTTTTCTTCTTCTTCTTCCTTCTCAGAGATTTGCGCGATTTATTTAACACAGAAGAAGACTTAGAAAAAAAGAAGCATCATCATCACAAACGAGAAACGGCCAGCAGCAAAATGAGCAGCACAATCCCGAACAACGTCAACTACTCCCTCGCTTCCTCGTTTTCCACGGGGATCCAATCCTCTTTCGTGAACGCGACGATGACGACGAGAGATGATTTAATTCGCGCGTTACCTACGAAAACGCTGTACTCTTTGCCACGGTTAAACGCGAAAACCGGGGAAATTGAAACCAAATTGTACTTCCTGAACGACGAAACGTACGAGAACGTTTTGATTGGGCAGGCGCTACCGGGGCTCGCGATTGCGTTTTTGTTGTTTTCGATGATTGTAGTCGCGATGGTTTTGAAGTCAGTCCAATGCATCTTCTCTTTGTGCTGTTCTCCGTGCGAGCGGATGTTCAAACCGTTTCCGTATACTCGCGCGGCGCTGAGACAGACGAAAACGGTGATGGTATGTTTCGCGCTTCTCGGCGCTATCGGGTGCTTCATAGTCTTCTCGTGCGGAAACGTGCTGACTGAAGAGTTGACGGAAGCGGCGGATTCGGTGAGAGATATCATGGTGAAATTAGAAATCGAAACGTATCCGTCCATCGAAGCGAGTTTACAACAAAGCATAGACGAAGGCGTGTTTGTGTCGTCGAGCGACGCGTTGCAAGAGATACGAGAGGAAGTGGCGTACGCGAAGGATATGGCGAAAGAGTACGAGGATACTATTTCAACGAACGCGAAAATGGCTGAACGAGCCAGTCTCGGTTTGACGAGCGTCTTGTTCATCGTGTCCTCGATTACGACGATTGCAATCGTGCGAGGAAATTGGCGCGTGATTGTGTTTTGCTCGATTTTCTTAACGCAAGCTTTGTTGCTCACTTGGATCGTGTTCGGTGGGGTTTCCGCGCTCGGTGTGGCGTTGGACGACGCGCACTTTACCGTGAACGAATATTTAACTTCGCCAAAGAACGTGGACGTGAGCGCAATCGTGACGTGCGCGGATGCGTCGACGAGTTTGAAAGTCGTCAACGAATTGAGAGCGGCGACGTATTCCACCATGAATAGTGCAAACGAGAAGATGGTTCAGATTGATCCGTTCGAGGTGATGAAAGCGGAAAATGCTCCGGTAAGATTGATGAATGCGATGTTCAAACCGGTGTTTACGAGCACCTTGTGCGCGTCTGCGGCGAGCGATACGAGAACGGGAACCGCAGGAAATATCGTAGAAATAGAAGGAGATGGAGAAGAAGTAGATGATGATGATCACGATAGCGAGAATAATCACAGTAGTCATAATAATAGTAGTAGTAGTAGTAGTAGTAGTAGT